>Ga0247608_10004494_pt1 | contig 15556 bp, 8 predicted proteins | sample 176DNAGHGlowgp2_FD_193490 | JGI IMG/M metagenome (GOLD analysis project Ga0247608, IMG submission 193490) | Sheep rumen microbial communities from Palmerston North, Manawatu-Wanganui, New Zealand - 1766 DNA GHGlow gp2 | ecosystem: Host-associated > Mammals > Digestive system > Stomach > Rumen ... | reverse complement strand
TTGTTCTACCACAACACCTTCTGCCTCATTCAACTCATAGTCTGCTGGTGTGGCAGAGACATAGATGACCTGATGAATCAAGGAGTTGAACTCGTCGAACGTCAGTGGGCGGTTGTCGAAGGCTGCAGGAAGACGGAAACCATACTCCACCAGATTGGTCTTTCGGGCACGGTCGCCGCCGTACATGGCATTAATCTGTGGCACACTGACGTGACTCTCGTCGATAAAGAGCAGATAATCGTCTGGGAAGAAATCGAGCAGACAATAAGGACGTTCGCCTGCCTGGCGTCCGTCGAAGTAGCGTGAGTAGTTCTCTATGCCAGAGCAATGACCCAGTTCCTTGATCATCTCCATGTCGTACTCTACACGCTCCTTGATGCGCTGGGCTTTGATGGGGTCGCCCAACTCGTTGAAATACTCTATTTGTTTGGTCAGGTCGTCCTGAATGTCGTGTATGGCAATGTTGGTCTGTTCCTGAGTCGTCATGAAAAGATTGGCAGGATAGAGCTTGTACTCGTCGAACGTTGCCATGCGCGACATGGTGATGCCGTCCAATTCCTCTATGCAGTCTATCTCGTCATCCCAAAACGTGATACGCAGCACCACCTCGCTATACGCCATGGCAATATCTACCGTATCGCCTTTTACCCGGAAGTTACCTCGTTTCAGCTCCAAATCATTACGTACGTAAAGAGCAGCTACCAGCCTGCGCAACAGCGCGTTACGGTCGAGTGTCTGACCACGGCGCAACTCAATGACATTCTCATGTAATGCCACAGGACTGCCCATGCCATAGATACAACTGACTGAAGAGACAACTACCACATCCTTACGGCCAGACAATAAAGCCGACACAGCCGACAAACGCAGACGGTCTATCTCTTCGTTGATGGCCAGGTCCTTTTCTATATAGGTATCCGACGATGGCAAATATGCCTCGGGCTGATAGTAGTCATAATAACTGACGTAGTATTCCACGGCATTCTCGGGGAAGAAACCACGCATCTCTTCGTATAGCTGAGCTGCCAGTGTCTTGTTGTGACTAAGGATGAGGGTAGGGCGATTGATGTTTGCTATGACGTTGGCCATGGTAAACGTCTTGCCCGAACCGGTAACGCCAAGTAGCACTTGTGAGTGGTCGCCGCGGGTTAGTCCGTCAGTCAACTGACGTATGGCTTCTGGCTGGTCACCGGTAGGTTTGTATTGCGATGTGAGTTTAAACTTATTCATAATGGGAGGTCAAAGGTACGAATAAGTGAGAAGAATACAAAATAAAAATTGAAAAATTTGTATTTTTATTCTCGAACGGAAGTACTTTCGACGTAGTCAGAGGTACGAATAAGTGAGAAGAATACAAAATAAAAATTGAAAAATTTGTATTTTTATTCTCGAACGTAAGTACTTTCGACGTAGTCTGAGGTACAAAATAAATCATAATTCATCAAGCTCAATTCATAATTTTTTTCAAAATACTTTGATATTATACGAAAAATGCTTACTTTTGCACGTCAAAATCAGAAAGATGAAGAAGACTATCGTCATATTGACCTGTGCCGTTCTGTTGCTCACCAGTTGTGCGGCAGAGTTTAACCGCGTACTAAAGTCTGCCGACAACGAGTTTAAATACGAGTATGCCAAGCAGATGTTTGCTACACGAAAGTTTAACCAGGCTATTGTGTTACTGGAAGAACTGGTGCAGATGAAGAAAGGTACGGACCAGGCTGAGGAATGTCTCTTTATGCTGGGCATGGCACAGTATAATAATAGCGACTATGAAAGTGCTGCCATGACATTCCGCAAGTATTATCAGAACTATCCACGTGGATTATATGCCGAGCAGGCCATGTTCTTTGTCGGACAATCGCTCTATGAGAGTACACCGGAACCCCGACTGGACCAGACGCCTACCGTAGGTGCTATCAATGCCTATCAGCAGTTCCTTGACTATTATCCCGAGAGCAGTCGTAGGGCTGAGGCACAAGACCGTTTGTTTGAACTGCAAGACAAACTGGTGGTGAAGGAATACCTGTCGGCCGAGCTCTATTATAATCTTGGTGGTTATTTCGGTAACTGTAACTACGGAGGCTCTAACTATGAGGCATGCATCGTTACTGCACAGAACGCACTGAAGAACTATCCCTACTCAAGGCTGCGTGAGGACTTTCAGGTTCTCATCATGAAAAGCAAGTTCGAACTGGCAGAGAACAGTACCGAGGAGAAAAAGGTTGACCGCTATCGTGATGCAGAGGACGAGTGCTACGGCTTCCTGAACGAATATCCCGAAAGCAAGTATGCCAAGAATGCCCAGGAGTATATCAAGAAATGTCAGAAAGTGACGAAAGACTGAGCAATATCGTAAAACGTAAATTCGTAAATAGTAAATATAAAAGATGGATTACAAGAAATCAAAAGCACCGGTAAATACCGTAACGCGTAACATTATGGACCTTAGTCGTGAAACAGGTAACATCTATGAAAGTGTTGCCATCATTGCTAAGCGTGCCAACCAAATCTCTGTTCAAATAAAGGAAGACCTCAGCAAGAAACTCGCTGAGTTCGCATCTTATAACGACTCACTGGAGGAAGTGTTTGAGAATAGAGAACAAATAGAAATATCGCGTTACTACGAGAAACTGCCAAAGCCAACACTGCTGGCTACGCAGGAGTTTATTGAGGATAAAGTATATTGGCGTGATCCAATGCGCGATGCACAAATGGCATCTGCAATGGATTAAACCTCAAACCTCAAATCTTTAAACTCAATTCAATATGCTACAGCGAATACAAACTGTATATATGTTTTTGGCTGTTGTCCTTTGCGTGGTGTGCCTCTGCTTGCAGATTGGCACATTTTCTGCCTTAGGACAACCCGTACTCAACGAGTATAACCTCTGGATGACTGACCCGCTGGGAGGACGTCACTTCTCTACGTGGCCGCTCTTTGCTGTACTGGTGTTGTCATCAGCCATCGGACTGTGTAACATCTTCCTTTATACCAACCGTCACATGCAGGCACGCATCTGTATGTTTAACATGCTGCTCATTCTCGGATGGTACATTCTTTATGCTGTCTTCAGCCAGACGATGGGAAACATTGGTGACATTGCAAACCTGACGTTCCGCCCTTCTGTGGCTGCAGCGCTGCCATGTGTCAGCACCATTCTTTACCTTATGGCACGTCATGCCATTATTGCTGACGAAAAACTCGTACGTGCAGCTGACAGAATAAGGTAAGAAAATATCTGAAAAAATGAAAGCGGTTGCATGTGCCAATTAAATTGAATTAAATCGCAAAGTAAAGCGGTTTCATTGGCAAATGAAACCGCTTTACTTTTTTGTTCAATATAAATTTCTCATCACTTTTCTTTTTCCTTTCGTTTTTTCTTTGTACTTTTGCAATTGGTTCGGGGAGCAATCCGGACTGATGATGCATAGCTTATTGATACGCACTTAACCGAATTGGCCTAGGAAACTTGTTTGGAGATAGTTCGTTCATGAGCTGAGGATAGCCAAGGTATGGTTTTCCTCCAGTCACTAAATAGCTTTGCACACGCATTGGCGTGTTGCATTCTTATTTGTGGCTAGGGGTCTCCGTTCCTAGGCCAGCCCCTCAGGTTAAGTGCATAAGGATGGCTTCACGCCATTTTTATGTCCTTTTTCTTTTGCATTCCTGACTTAAAACAAATAGTATAAACCGACATGGAATTGATTAACAATGTTGGTAAGACGCTGCGCGATGACCTCATACAGCAACTGCAACCTGGAAGCCGACTCTCGATTGCGGCGTCCTGCTTTTCTATTTATGCCTTTCAGGAACTGAAAGAAGCACTGAAAGACATCAAGGAACTGCGCTTCATCTTCCCCTCGCCTACATTTACTGCGGAAAAAACTCCCAAGCAACAGCGTGAGTTCTATATCCCTCGTTTGGATCGTGAACGTACGGTTTATGGATCAGAATTTGAGGTAAAGCTACGCAATGAACTTACTCAGAAGGCCATTGCTCGTGAGTGCGCTGAATGGATACGTGAAAAAGCTTGTTTCAAGTCCAACCGCACTAATGAGCAAATGATGGGCTTCATCAATCTGGATGATGTAAGTTATTCACCCATCAACGGCTTTACTACCGTTGACCTCGGCTGTGAAAAAGGCAATAACGCTTATACGATGATTCAGAAAGCTGAAGCTCCTTTCTCGAAAGCGTATATCGACCTTTTCAACCAGATATGGAATGACAGTGCACGTCTTCAAGTAGTGACAGAAGAAGTAATCGACAGCATCAGCAACGCATATAAAGAAAATGCTCCTGAGTTCCTTTATTTTGTTGCACTCTACAATATCTTCAATGAGTTTTTAGAGGATATTAGTGAAGACGAGCTGCCAAAGGAGGCTACAGGATTTAAGAACTCAGCCATTTGGCAGAAGCTCTATAACTTCCAGCGTGATGCGGCATTGGCAATCATCAACAAGTTGGAAAAATACAATGGTTGTATCTTGGCTGATAGTGTCGGTTTAGGAAAGACCTTTACAGCGCTGAGCGTCATCAAATATTTTGAGAGTCGCAACCGCACAGTGTTAGTGCTCTGCCCAAAGAAGCTATTTGAAAACTGGAATACCTATCGACAAAATTACGTCAACAATCCACTTGCGAAAGACCGTCTAAATTATGACGTACTTTACCATACAGACCTCAGTCGTGACCATGGGCATAGCAATGACCTTGATTTGGAACGAGTGAACTGGGGTAATTATGATTTGGTTGTCATTGATGAGAGCCATAACTTCCGCAATGGCGGTAAGGTCAGCACAGATGAAAACGGTGAGAATCCTCGTGAAAACCGTTACCTTCGTCTGATGAATAAAGTCATCCGCTCTGGCGTGAAGACAAAAGTGCTGATGCTCTCGGCTACGCCTGTGAACAACCGCTTCAATGACTTGAAGAATCAGCTTCAACTTGCATACGAAGGTGAGTCGGAAGCTTTCAACAAGCTTTTGTCTACGGACAAAGGTATTGATGACATCTTCCGACAGGCCCAATGGTCGTATAACATTTGGGCAGACCTTCCACCTCAGGAACGTACTACCGAACGCTTGCTTCGTATGCTTGATTTTGATTTCTTCAAACTGCTCGATGCAGTGACCATTGCACGAAGTCGTAAGCACATTCAGCAGTACTACGATACCACAGATATCGGTACGTTCCCTGATAGATTGAAGCCTATCTCGCGTCAGCCTCACTTGACCGATCTTGACACGGCTATCAATTATAATGAAATCTTCGACCAACTTCAGCAGCTACGTCTTGCTATCTATGCGCCATCTGCGTTTATCTTAGCAAGTAAACTGTGGAAATATAGGGAGGAAGAAAGCTCTACTGGACACCGTCTGAGTATTGAGGAGCGAGAGCGTGGTATTCAGCGACTGATGAACATGCAGCTGCTGAAGCGACTGGAATCTTCTGTCAATTCGTTCCGTTTGACCTTGACACGCATCCGAGACTATATGCAGGAAACGCTTGATGCTATAGAGAAGTTCCAAAGAGGCGATAAAAAGGTGTCTGTGGATGACTATGAAAGTGTTGATGGTGATGAAGACGAGCAGGACTTCACCATCGGTAAGAAGAAAAACCGCATCCTCTTGGAGGATATGGACTATATATCATGGCAGGAGGAAATCAAAGGCGACCTTGAAATCATCCGTCTGCTACTGATTATGCTCCAAAGTATCACACCTGAGCATGATAGTAAATTGCAACAGCTTATTGAAGACTTGCGCCATAAATTCGCCCATCCTATCAATGGAACGAACAAAAAGGTGCTTATCTTCACGGCTTTTTCTGATACTGCGCTTTACTTGTATGACTGCCTGGCAGAGAATATCAAAGAGAAACACGGCTTGAACGTCGCACTGGTGACTGGCGACGTGGAAGCAAGGAGCACGTTGAAACTACGCGAGAAGCTGGATTTCAACAAAGTGCTTACTCTCTTCTCTCCGATATCTAAAGAACGTGAAGCGATATATCCACACATCCATGAGGAAATTGATGTACTGATTGCTACTGATTGTATCTCCGAAGGTCAGAACTTGCAAGATTGTGATTATCTAATCAATTACGATATTCACTGGAACCCTGTGCGCATCATCCAACGCTTCGGACGTATAGACCGAATCGGCTCACAAAATGCGCAAATTCAATTGGTGAACTATTGGCCGGATATGACTCTCGACGAGTACATCAATTTGAAAGGTCGTGTAGAAGCACGCATGAAGGTTTCAGTTTTGACTTCTACAGGTGATGACAACCTGCTTTCTCCGGAAGAGAAGGATGACCTGGAGTATCGCAAACAACAGTTGGAGCGATTGAAAGAAGATGTGGTTGATTTGGAAGAGATGAACTCTGGCGTCAGCATTATGGATTTAGGCTTGAATGAGTTCCGCATGGATTTGCTCGACTATATGAACAGCAACCACGATGTGGAGCATACGCCTTTTGGCCTTCATGCTGTAGTTCGTGGTAATGCCCAAACGCCAGCAGGTACTATCTTTGTATTAAAGAATCGCACGGCAGGTGTTAATATCGACCATAAGAACCAGTTGCATCCGTTCTATATGGTTTATATAGGTGATGATGGCCAGGTGCAGGTGGATCATTTGCATCCCAAAGAGCTGTTAGACAAGATGCGACTTATCTGCAAGCAGGTTTCTAAGCCTGATGTTGAACTTTGCCATGAGTTCAACAAAGAAACGCGTGATGGATTACGCATGGGCAAGTATTCTGATTTATTGAGCAAGGCCATCAATTCGATTATTTCCGTTAAGGAAGAATCAGATGTAGATAGTTTCTTGGAGGGATTTGCAGGTGAACTGTTTGAGGAACATTATGTGGGGCTCGACGATTTTGAATTAATATGTTTCTTAGTCATCAAATAGCCTATGTACGGACTGCCATCATCAACACTCATCAATAGGCCACTATACAAGAAGGCTGTTTTTGAGAAATTCAATCTCAAAACGGCAGAGCGTGACCGTTTCGATGTAGATGTCAGTCGTATGGCTATCGTTGCCTACCTTTCTCCAGCGAAGATACCAGCACTACATCCAGGGCAGGAGGTGAAGGAGTTTTATGTATTGCAAGTACAGCTCAAGCAAAGGGACTATGACACGAAGAACATCCTTCTGCTTCAGAAACTTATCCCTCAAAAGATAGTCTTTGCCTTAGAATATGACGAGGACGTTCAGTTCTGTATTTTCCACACGCGACTACAGCAATCAGAATGGAAACATGCTTCTGATGCAGAAATACCTTTGACAGGGTTAACGCTCGATGAAGTGTGGGAGAATATCGTTGCTGTTATTGGTGGGTTGGATACACAAGCAGAAGAATCTATCGAGGAACAGATTCTAAATCGCGAGCAACGTGAAAAACTGCTTCGCCAGATTGAAGCCCTCGAAAAGCGAGCCCGCATAGAAAAGCAAACCCGTAAGAAATACGAGTTGCATCAGCAAATAATGAAACTAAAAGAACAATTATAATATGGAAAAATTAAATATGCAAACCACGGATGTGGTGGATGAGAATATCAAGCGAATAGGGGAAATGTTCCCAAACTGCTTGACAGAGGTGAAGGACGAGAAAGGTCGCCCTCAGGTGGCAATAGACTTTGACCAGCTCCGCCAGGAACTGTCGAAGAATATCGTGGAAGGTCCCGAGGAACGCTATCAGTTTACTTGGCCTGATAAGCGCAATGCCATTCGTCTGGCTAATGCACCAACCACAGATACCCTTCGCCCTTGTCGTGAAGAGAGTGTTGACTTCGACAACACGCAGAACCTCTATATCGAGGGTGATAACTTGCAAGTACTGAAACTCCTACGTGAAGATTATCTTGGTATGATAGATGTTATTTACGTTGATCCTCCGTACAATACGGGAAGAAATTTAATATACAAAAATGATTTCTCTACTAATATAGAAGAATACGTTTCTAATAGTGGACAAATTGACGAACTTGGGAATTGTCTTGTTGCGAATCCTGAGAGTAATGGTCGTTTTCATACAGATTGGCTCAATATGATATACCCAAGAATAAAAGTAGCTAAAGATCTGTTAAAAAAGGAAGGCATATTAGTTCTTACTATAGATGATTGTGAAATTCAAACAGTAACAATGCTGTTAAATGAGATTTTTGGTGCAGAAAATCATTTAGGGACTATCATCGTAAAGAATAATCCTTCTGGACGTTCGACAGTGACAGGAGTGTCTATTTCGCACGAATATGCTCTATTTTATAGGAAGACCACCCAAGCTTTAATGGGGCGTCTACAGAGAAATGAGAAACAAATAGCTAGATATAAAGAAGAAGATAATATTGGTAAATATGAGTGGGTTAATTTCAGAAAACATGGTGGGTATAAAGAAGATGCTCCGACCATGTATTATCCCATTTTTATAAAGAAAAATTGTTCTTCATTTCGAATCCCCAAATTGAGATGGAATGAGAATAGTAAGGAATATGATGTTCTAGATTCTCTTGCTAATGATGAATTCGCTTCCTATCCGATAGATGAAAACGGACGTCCTCGTCGATGGAAATGGAGTCTTGAACGTGCATTAAGTGAACAAGCAGAAATGTGTGTGAGATTAGATCGTGATAATCAACCTGCAGTTTACATAAAAGCACGAATGAAAGATGAGGGCATGCTGCCTTTAACAGTATGGGATGACAAAAAATATTCTTCTACAGAATATGGAACAAATATGTTGATAGATTTATTTAATAATAAGTTTTTTGATTATCCTAAATCGTTGTATGCTGTTATTGATAGCTTGTTGGCTGCAAACATATCTACAAATTCTTTGGTTCTCGACTTCTTCTCAGGCTCTGCAACTACCGCTCATGCCGTCATGCAACTCAATGCAGAAGATGGTGGCAATCGGAAGTTCATCATGGTGCAACTGCCTGAAGCAACAGACGAGAAGAGTGAAGCATACAAGGCTGGCTATAAGAATATCTGTGAAATCGGCAAAGAGCGTATCCGTCGTGCAGGCAAGAAGATAAAGGAAGAGAGTCCATTAACTACGCAAGACCTTGATACTGGCTTCCGTGTATTGAAGCTTGACTCTTCGAACATGCAGGATGTGTATTATACCCCAGAGGAGTTTGATCAAAGAGACTTGTTTGAGGATAATATCAAGCCTGACCGAACAGAAGAAGACTTGTTGTTCCAGACAATGATAGACCTTGGCATAGAGCTGTCTGCTAAAATCGAGCAGACGCAGGTTGCTGGCAAGACGGTTTGGAACGTGAGCGATGGCTACTTGATGGCTTGCTTCGATGAGGCCGTGAACGAAACCACCATCACAGAGATTGCCAAGCAGCAGCCATACTACTTCGTGATGCGTGACAAGAGCCTCGCCAACGATAATGTAGCCGACAATTTCGAACAGATTTTCAATCACTATAGTAAGGATACCATCCGCAGAATCCTCTAAACGACGCAGGTGTATGAAGTTTAAATTCAAGATACAACAATTCCAGACAGAGGCTGTGGAGCAAACGGTAAGTGTGTTTGCTGGACAACCCTCAAAAACGAACGCACAGTATCGTCGCGACTTGGGCAAAACCAACGGACGTATCGTGTATGATGAGGAATATGTGGGGTGGCGTAATGCTGATGTAGAGTTGAGTGATAAGCAGCTGCTTGACAACATCAAACAGATGCAGGCAGATGGCAACATCCCACAGAGTAAGTCGCTTGTTAAGCCTGAAGGTCTTGGTGCCTGTTCGCTCGATATAGAGATGGAAACTGGTACGGGTAAGACCTACGTTTATATCAAGACGATGTTCGAAATGAACAAGCGTTATGGCTGGTCGAAGTTTATCGTCGTGGTGCCAAGTATTGCTATACGTGAGGGCGTATATAAGAGCTTCACGATGCTGGAAGAGCACTTCATGGAGCTATACGGCAAGAAGGCGCGCTTCTTTATCTACAACAGCTCGAACCTGACACAGATAGATTCGTTCAGTAGCGATGCCAGTATCAATGTGATGATTATCAATACCCAGGCTTTTGCTCGTGACTTCAAGGAAGATGGTAAGAATAAGGTGAGCCTTATTATGTATACCAAGCGCGATGACTTCCAGAGTCGCCGACCTATTGATGTGATAGCTGCCAACAGGCCAATCATCATTATGGATGAGCCGCAGAAGATGGAGGGCGTGGCTACACAGAAGGCTCTGAAGCACTTTAAGCCGCTATTCGTATTGAACTATTCGGCCACCCATAAAACCTCGCATAACTGTATCTATGCGCTGGATGCCTACGATGCTTATCAGCAGCGTTTGGTAAAGAAAATCCAGGTGAAAGGTATAACGCTACAAAACCTGATGGGGGCTCAGGCATACATCTACTTTGACAGCATTGTGCTTTCTAAGAACAAGGCTCCTGAAGTAAAGTTGGAGATTGAGGTGCAAGGTGCCAATCAGGCTCGCCGCCAGACCATGAAGTTCTCGCAGGGCGACTCGCTCTACGATGCTTCGAAGTTACCAGCCTATAAGGAATTCGTGATTACGGAGATTAATCCCAGAACCAACACCGTTTATTTCCGTAATGGCGACAGAATCAGTGCTGGTGAGGTGATGGGCGATGTGAGCGAGAAGACTATCCAAAAGGTTCAGATTCGTGAAACTATCAAGAGCCATTTTGACAAGGAACGCCAGCTGTTCCAGCAAGGCATCAAGACGCTTTCGCTGTTCTTTATCGATGAGGTGGCCCACTACAAAAGCTATGACGAGAGTGGGGAAGTGGTGAAAGGCGATTTGTGGAAGATGTTTGAGGAAGAGTATATGCGCTATCTGAATAATAACCTATCGTTATTTGAAGATGACTATCAGAAGTATCTGAAGCGATTCTCTGTAGAGCAGGTGCATAACGGTTACTTTTCGATAGATAAGAAAGGTCATGCTGTGAATAGTGATGTGAAGCGAGGAAATGATACATCGGATGACATCTCTGCCTACGACCTGATTCTGAAAGACAAGGAACGTTTGCTTTCGTTCGATGAGCCTACACGATTTATCTTCTCGCATTCAGCTTTGCGTGAGGGATGGGATAATCCAAATGTATTCCAGATTTGTACCCTTCGCCATGCTAATAGTGCCACGGCCAAGCGTCAGGAGGTAGGTCGTGGCTTGCGTATTTGTGTGGATCAGCAAGGAAACCGTATGGATGCAGAGCGCCTGGGTGATGCTGTGCACGACATCAACAAACTGACCGTTATTGCCAACGAGAGCTATTCTTCGTTTGTAGATGACTTGCAGAAAGATACGCGTGAAGCATTGCGTGAACGTCCTACAGTGGCTACGGTTGGCTACTTTGAGGGCAAGACCTTTATGCTGGGAACAGAACGCTATACCATCAGCAGTCAGGAGGCTGCCAGCATCGTGAGTTATCTCTTTGACAACGACTATACGGACAGCAAAGGAAATATCTTGTCTGGCTATCATGAGGATTTGGCGCAAGGCACATTGGCACCTCTTGGCAAGAAACTGCAGCCCATCAGCGAGCAGGTACACAGACTGATACAGGGCATCTTTGATCCATCCGCGCTGGAGGGTATGATAGAGGATGGAAACGGTAAGGCTGAGGTGGTGAATGAGAAACTGAACGACAATGCGGCTAAGGATGAATTTAAGCGGATGTGGGCAGAAATCAACCATCGCTACGTCTATACAGTCCACTACGATAGTGAGGAACTCATTAAAAAGGCTATTGCCGCCATTGACAAGGACCTGACTGTCACCCAGATGAAATATGTGGTGACAACGGGTGAACAAGGTGAGGATGATTTGGAGTTTACTGGCAGTCAGACAACCAGAAGACAAACCATGCGCGAGGTGTCAACATCAACAGTGCCATACGACTTAGTAGGTGATATCGCTCGTGGTTCTACGCTGACCAGAAGAACAGTTGTGCGTATTCTGAAAGGCATCTTGCCTGCCCGTCTGCTGTTGTTTAAGAACAATCCGGAGGAGTTTATCCGCAATGTGATAAAACTCATCAAAGAGCAGAAAGCCACAATGATAGTGGAGCATATCTGTTATAATCGTACGGAACAGACTTACGATACGGATATCTTTACGCAGGAGAAAAACCGTCAGACTGTTGATAAAGCCTATCCCGCCAAGAAGCATATCCTGGACTATGTGTTTACAGACAGCAAAGGTGAACGGCAGTTTGCTGAGGATTTGGATAAGGCAGACGAGGTATGTGTCTATGCACGACTGCCTCGCACGTTCCAAATACCGACACCTGTAGGCAACTATGCGCCTGACTGGGCTATCGCCTTTAACGACAAGATGGGAGTGAAGCATATATTCTTTATCGCAGAGACCAAGGGAAGTATGGACTCCATGCAGTTGAAAGGTGTGGAAAAAGCAAAGATTGCCTGCGCCAAGAAACTGTTCAATGATGTATCAACGAGCCATGTCCGCTACCACGAAGTGACAGACTACAGCACCATGCTGGATGCAATCAATAGCATGATGTAATATATACAGGTGGGTTATCTGTTAAGGACCATATGTTCTAAGGCTATGAACATATGGTCCTTAACAAATCATGTGTTATTTGATGTTTGGTGCTTCCAGACCGAGACCTTTCTTCTTATCGACAACTTTCAGTACGAGACCGATGATGAGGGCTGCAACACCTAAGCAAGCCAGCATGACGAGCGGAGCGGTGTAGTCGTATTTTACAGCTGCTTCCTCAGCAGTGATGGTACCTGCATTCAGACCATTGACAATATCGGGGTTGGTGGCATCGAGTACCTTACCAATAAGCAGTGGGAACAGCCACAGACCGATGTTCTGAATCCAGAAGATGAGAGCGTAGGCAGAACCAATAATCTTCGCATCCACCAGTTTGGGAACGCTGGGCCATAGTGAGGCCGGTACGAGCGAGAATGATGCTCCTAATACCAGAATGGTGATATAAGCCACGATGACACCTCCTACGGTGTTACCTTCGAACAACGGTAGTACGAACGCAAAGGTGAGGTGACAGCCGATGAGCAGCAATGACCCCAGTACGAGCATTGACGCTGCCTTGCCTTTATGGTCAACATAGCTGCCGAGTATAGGTGTGATGAGTACGGCCAGCAGTGGGAAGACGGCAAAGATGGCCTCTGCCGACTGACGCATGTAACCCATGAAGCAATAGGTGATGAGGGCGGCAATGGAGATGCCTAACAGGCAGAAGCGTTTGGTGCTGTTCTTCTGGAAGTTGCTGGCAAAGCCGGCAGCGGCTACCACGAGCATGATGACGTACTGAACGATAGTGACTTTAGGCGAAGCCCAGAAGGAGTCACTGGCAGGCAACGTCAGGTCGAGGTTACACTGTAGCATGTTGACGGCATACTTCTGGAAGGGGAAGATGGCTGAATAGTACAGCACACACAGCAGAGCTACGAGCCAGAAACCGCTGGATGTAAGTATCTGTCCGAGGTCGGTAATCTTGAATGGGTCGTCCTTCTCTTCTGCCTCACCGGTTTGAGCGTCGAGTTTCTGGTCCATGACGAAATAGACGATAGTCATGATAAGTGCGATACACATCAGTACGACGCCAAATGCTACTGAACGGCTAACGCTTATCTCACCACCCAGACGTGCGAAGTAAGGCGAGAATATCATACAGGTGGCAACACCCAGACGTGCCAGCGCCATCTCACTGCCCATAGCGAGTGCCATTTCACGTCCCTTGAACCACTTGACAATACCACGTGACACGGTGATGCCTGCCATTTCGCAGCCACAACCGAAGATCATGAAGCCACAGGCAGCAAACTTTGCTGAGGCTGGCATGCCCTCATAGAAGGGTGAGACACCCAGTTCGTCGAACAGTGGGATGTAGTTCAGATGATTGGTAAACCAAGTTTCCAGTCCGCTTCCTACGAAAGCATCGCTGACGGCATACCACTTGATGCATGCACCAATAAGCATGACAGCTGCCGAGAGTACGGCAGTAAAGCGTACGCCCATCTTGTCGAGTATGATACCAGCAAAGATGAGGAAGAATGCAAACACGTTGAGGAACACTTCGGCTCCCTGCATGGTACCAAAGGCTGTTGAGTCCCATCCGCGCTCGGAGAGCATAAGGTCCTTGATGGGGGAAAGGATGTCCATGAAGATGTATGAACAGAACATTGCGAGGGCAAGCAACAGAAGTGCAGTCCAGCGCATAGCGGCAGAGTCGCGTAGGGTTTTTTGAATTGCTTGTGTCATTATTTAGAGTTTATTGTTGTTATAGCTTATTATAGATATTATAGATTCTATAGTGTTATTTTAGCCAGCGGTCGAGCCAACCAAAGTAGGTGCGCTGCCAGAGGATGCCGTTTTGTGGTTTCAGTACCCAGTGGTTTTCGTCGGGGAAGATGAGCAGTTGTGCTTCTATGCCACGCATGCGTGCTGCATTGAAAGCCGACATGCCTTGGGTGGCATTGATGCGATAGTCCTTCTCGCCATGAATACAGAGAATGGGTGTGTCCCACTTGTCAACAAACAGGTGGGGTGAGTTCTTGTAGGTCTTATCAGCATTTGCCGTGCGGTTCTTGTTCCAGTAAGCATCGTCATACTCCCAGTTGGAGAACCAGTTTTCCTCGGTCTCTGTGTACATAGCTTCCAGGTTGAACGCACCGTCGTGGGCAATGAAACACTTGAAACGCTTGTCGTGGTGACCTGCCAGATAATAGACAGAGAATCCGCCAAATGATGCACCTACGGCACCCATGCGGTCTTTATCCACGTATGGCAGGTTCTGTGCGGCATCGTCGATAGCTACCAGATAGTCGCTCATGCACTGACCAGTCCAGTCGCCACTTATCTGTTCACACCACTCTGAGCCGAAGCCTGGCAGTCCGTGGCGGTTAGGAGCAACGATGACATAGCCTTGCGATGCCATGATCATGAAGTTCCAGCGGTAGCTCCAGAACTGGCTTACCGGACTTTGTGGTCCGCCTTCGCAGAAGAGCAGAGTAGGATACTTCTTTGTCTCGTCGAAGTTTGGTGGCAGTATAATCCAGTAGAGCATCTGGTTGCCGTCGGTGGTTGATACCCAACGTTGCTGCACCTTGGGTTTGTTCAGTTGGCTGAGAATGTGTTTGTTCTCTTCGGTTATCTGCGTGATAACGGTCTTCTCCACCTTTTTGCTGTTAGGTGTAATCAGGTAGAGGTCAGCCGGTTCGGTATAGCTATGACGTTCGGCGAGCAGTTGCTTTCCGTTGTTGAGCATCTGCAGCGAACCGAAGTCAGCCCATTTGTCGGTCAGTTGAACTACTTGTTGCTTATGTGTAATGGCATACAGGTTCTCTGTGGCGTGCCATACACCAATGAAGTAAATCATGGCATCCTTTGTGTCGCTCCAGCAGAAGTCATCGACATTAGAGTCGAACGACTCGGTAAGGAACGTTTTTTCGCCTGTCTCAAGGTTGTACAGACACAAGCGCTGGCGGTCACTCTCGTAGCCATCGCGTGCCATAGACAGCCATGCAATGTGTTTGCCG
>Ga0247608_10004493_pt1 | contig 15558 bp, 11 predicted proteins | sample 176DNAGHGlowgp2_FD_193490 | JGI IMG/M metagenome (GOLD analysis project Ga0247608, IMG submission 193490) | Sheep rumen microbial communities from Palmerston North, Manawatu-Wanganui, New Zealand - 1766 DNA GHGlow gp2 | ecosystem: Host-associated > Mammals > Digestive system > Stomach > Rumen ... | reverse complement strand
GAAAATTTTTCCGATATGACACATTATGCTTTAAGAATAATGTGCCATCTTCCATATAGACTTTCTTGTTCACCTCCAGCATCATGGACTGATATGTGAAGGGGCAGTCTGGCGTCTCGGAGTTGCTATATGGGTTGTTGATGCCTACTTTGTAACCGCAGTCTTCAAAGAGGTTGACTGCCAATTCTATGGTTTCTTTGTTAGGTTTTGACCAGTCTTCATTATAACCAATACAGATATCGACATCGCTCATTTCACTGGGGAAAGAGTGACAATCCAGCAGAAGGGCATTAGGACAGAGATTACTCCTAAGCCGCTCTTGGTGGTTATGCCATAGATTTAACAAATGTTCCTCATATTCCCGGGGAATTATTCGCGAATAACCATCAAACTGCTTGTATAGAATCCCCTGGCCTTCTGCCTCCAGAGGGTCATTCCAAAGACGCTCCGCGTCAACAATGAAGCGTGAATAAGGGAATCTGACCGTTCTTATATTCTCCTTCTTGTAGCCGTGAAAAAGATAGTCTGTGTGCCAGTCAGTCCACTTCAGCACAATGCCATTGACGAATTTCTCGTCAATGTTCCAGAAACTCAGATGCTCGTCATAAAGCCCCTCGATGGAGGCATGCGGTTCATTAAGAACAATTCGGGTGTATTGCATACCGTTATTATTTTAGTTAATACTCACTTAACTCGCATCTTTTTACCACCGTGGCATAACGAAAGCTCGGTTGGTGTGAACCTAATCACTCTTGATGCTAATTCGGATGCAAAGGTAATAAGAAAATTTGATTCTGACAAATTTCTACTGGATTTTCTAATTAACTTTTTTAAAATTGGGGTCTGTTGGGATTATATTTGCTTCAATAAAATTGCTTTTTGGGTCTTTTTTATGAGAATTTACGCCCAAAATCAAAAAATCTCGTCGTTTTTGTGAAAAAAAGTGAAAAAGGGATTGTTGAATCATCTTTTTTTTGTATCTTTACGCCCGATAATCTCATTAATTGTAAATAACTACCTAATATGAATACGATAAATATTGGCTACCGTGGTTTAGGTTCATTGGCTCTAATCGCCTTATGTGTTATTATGTCTTTTTCATCATGTAGCAAAAAGATACAGACTCCTGATGACATAAAATACCTAGATGAATTTCACATTGTGAATTTTGTAGATCAGGAAAAACAATTAAAAGATAACCAGCTAAAGTTATATGTTGACTATTCCACTTGTAATATGCTGGGGCAGAATTCTCGTTTCTTCCAAGAAATAGCAGCATCTTTGGTTACTAAAGCAACAGAGTATTATTCGATTAAGGGTGATGTTATTGAACAAGAAGATATGGGAATAAACGGAGGTGTTTATACTCTATTGCGTAATATTACCGAGGTTAACTATGCTGAGTTAGCAAAAGCCGCAGAACTCATGTCAAAAGGGGATTGTGAATCCGTACTTATTACCGATGGAGAGTATTATACACCTTCGATCGCAAAGGGACATGACAACGACCCGTACTTAGCAGAATCATTTAAAAATTGGATCTTAAGAGGTTATGATGTTCATATAATATCTGAACCTTATACAGAACCGAGCAACGGAAAACAGTACAACAAGAAACGCTTCTACATTCTCTTTACAGATGATCGAATGCCTAATAATATCTACGAACGTATTCTTAGGACTGTCAAATTGACTAATTATCCTGATGTCGACGAATTCCATTTGTCAGCAAGTCATCCTAAGATGAAAGGTAACGGTGAAAATACATCAGTACAAAACAATATCTTAGAGAGTAAAGCTAAAGGTTTCGGCGTTTTTGAAATAGAAGATTGGGATGGCTGTGATTGGAAAACAATAGAAGAAGAAATTGTAAATGCCGTTGATGAAAAAAGTGGTTCTCCATTGAAAAACGGAGCAACAATTATTGAAATGGGAGTTGACAAGAACTCATTTGGCTGTTATAGGATTACGGGTATCAAATTGAATGTTTATGACATAAACCAAATCTATTCTGAGTTTTATCAGGCTAAAGAGGATAAGCAAAGGGTTGGCCGGAAAGAATACGACTTAGAATCCATGAATTTGGAAAACTTTATGTTGATAGATGCTCAAGAATTTGAAAAGCATAGCAAAATAGACATTCATTTTAATCAAGATTGGTTTGACCCAAGCGTCCTTACTGGTACACCTTACAATTACCTAAAGCTTGATGTTGCTATTTCTGATGTGAAATCTATCTTTGACCAACATGAAGAACGATTCGAGTTCGAATCAATTAGTCAGGATGGCGAAAAAAATGTTTCTGTAGCATCTAGTATTAAGCAATGTCTCGCAGATGATAAGGTTTTAGAAAAAATGAAGGGACAAGTTATTTATACGATATATGTTAAGTCTGAAAGTAAATAAAACTAATAAAATATGAGAAATATTCAGAGTATTGGGCAGCTTAAAGAGTTGCAAAATGAAACATTTGTTTATGCAGCAATTGTTGCATTGTTAATCTTTGTAGTCGCATTGGTTTTAGCAAATCTAACTGCGTACAAAGGTGGTAAAGACCGGTCCTACATAACCAGGCGTATCTGGCTTATTGTCTCTGTTGTAGTGGGCTCGCTTGGATTTTGGCTGTATAATGATATATATGTCATGAGCTTCATTAAGAAGCCTGCATTCCAAAACCAGTTTTCTGATACAAACATGCAATGTTTAGGTATCACTGTTCTAGGCTCCTTGATTATCAGCTTCATTGTAATGTTAGTATTCCGACATTCAAAGTTCGGCTCTATCTTAGGTAAAGAAAAGAACTCTTGACATAAAAATAAATCACTATGGCAAAGCAATATTTTGTGATGGGCATCGGTGGTACCGGCATGAGATGTATCGAGTCATTGATACATCTTTGTGCAATGGGTATGTTTGATGACACTGAGATTCACCTGTTAGCATTAGATACTGATAAGAATAATGGTAACTTTTCAAGATTGAAAGAGGTTAAAGAAGCATACGTAAACTCAAAGAATCTTGATAAGGCAAATAGAACTCCATTGGTTGATACTTTCTTCTCAGCTGACATAAAATATTATGAATTTAGTCCTGATTATGAGAAGAAAAGCACATTCTGTGATGTTTTCAACTACGGGAATACTAGGTATAATAACCCTGAAGAGGCAGATCTTGCAGATTTGGTTCTTACCAACAGTGTCGAGAACTTTAATCTGCGCCATGGCTATAGGGCTCAAACTCATTTGGGTTCTATGATGATGTACCACTCTATTGTAGAAGCTGCGCGTTCTAGGACTGGGAATGATTTGAAAAACTTTCTGCAAGAACTGATTAAAGCTACTACCAGTGGGACTCCAAAAGTTTTCATTTTAGGCTCAGTGTTTGGAGGAACAGGGGCTTCTTCTATACCCATTATTCCCCAAGCGTTGTCGAAAGCTGCTGAGATAATGAGTAACGGAGCAGCTAACATCCTTCGTGGAGCGTATTTTGCATCAACCCTGTTAACAGCGTATTTCAGCTTTAAAGCTCCATCTGCCGATGAATTAAAAGATCAAAAAGTTATAGCAACAAGTGATAAATTCGCCCTTAATTCTCAGGTCGCAATGATGTTTTATGATGACGACTCGACCGTTCATAAAACCTATCAGCGCTTTTATATGATGGGAACTGATGGTCAGGCCTGGGATCCTATGGTTAGAGAAAAGGATAAGATTACCAAAACTATTACTGGCGGAGGAGAGCAAAAGAATGATTCTCATTATATTGAATTACTTGCTGCTTGTGCTGCTTTGGACTTCTTCAATTGTGATGTGAACCATCTGAAGGAGAACAAAGAGAACTGCCATACTGATTACTTATTCAGAGCCATTGACAATTCAGGGAAATTCGAATTCAAAGATTTTGTTGGCAATGCTGACAATTATGACAAAGAATTTGCAAAGAAATTTGGAATGTTATTGGCGTTTTCTTTCCTTTGTAATGATCCAGAACTTGATTTTGTCGAAAGTGTAAGAAGTGGGAATCAAAAGGAAATAACAGGTTTTGACGGTATAGATGTTAATCAGGTAGAATACCTTAAGAAGTATTTTAGATTGTTCAATGTCCGCGATGTGAATGGCGACTTGGCAGAAGGATGGATTCGTCAAATACATCGCTCTGCCGGAGGTGGCGATTATTTCCTTTTCAATCCCAAACTCTTTGGTTTCCATACAATGAAGGAATTAAAAAAATATGATTGGAACAAAAGTTTGTATAGGAATGAGGGCGTTGGTAAAGATTGGAACTTTTCGGCAAGATCACTTAAAAACCCTCTAGGTAACAAGTTTGATGCGTTTAAAAATAAGTTCATTGAAGAACTCCATAGTGATACTCCTACGACAATAACCAATACAGGAGAACGATTCTATAAGCTTATATATAATTCTCTGTGCAAAATATATAATATCAATTAACAAATTACGCTATGTCAAAGGCTTTATTAATTAAGAGTTATACGACTCTTACAACCGGCACCCAAGGTAACTGGAATGACCTTACGATGGCGTCATCCTATATTCAAGGAATTCAAACGGGTAAAATCTTAGAGGATGTAACCGCAGACAAGATAGCAGCATTGATTTCTGGTGTACCAACCCCGTGGGCACGAGCGAAACTATTCAAGTTCGCACTGGAAACTTTATCAAATCCAGATCCCGCCATATCAAGTTCTGGTTTGACACAGTTTTATGAAATGCTTCATGGAGAATGGAGAGGCTTAATCGCTATTCTTGCCTTACATTCAGATCGAATACGCTTTTCAAAACCCGTTATAATGAATGGGAAAGGAGATGATTATAATATATCATCTGCCTTTGGTCGCATGCTTTTTGAGGATAAAGATATATGGAGCGATCAAGATAAACTTACAAAAGACCCAGATGCTCAACCCTATTTACATTTGATTTATTATAAAGACCAATTGGTAGGCGGAACATCACCCCTGACAGGTTGTTTTACTGGCGTAAACTATTCACATTTAGAAGGAGTTTCTGACATACCTTGGTATAGAAATGGCAAATTTGAGGATCCGTTATCCTATTTAGCACCAGATCAATTACAGAAGTTATACCTCTTTGTTAAGAACATGAATGGTAATCTTAATGCATTTGAAGCAAAGGTTAACCTGCATCGTGATGCAAACAGGAAAGCGAATCTTAAAGGGTTCATGAGTATGAGTTTCGAATTTGAGAAGGATATACTCAAAAAAGCAAATAATAGTCTTAGAGATAAAGGACCTATCCCGACATATGCTTTGTCATGTCCCTTCTCAATTCTCTTTGACAGTAATGTGCCTGTATATATGAAGGAAGATTATACCTTTACATATGAAAAAGGTTCACAAATCAAGGAAGAAATTGGTGATATTCAGAACCTATTAAGTAGTAACACTTCGTTCGTTGTAGGATGGTCTGAAGATAGTCAGCAACGCCAGAAATTGTCAGACGCTCCCGTCTATTTTTTGCAGGTTAAGGACTTACACTCTGGCAGTACATACTACTTCTCAATCCCCCTCTCTGAAACAGGTCTTGATATTTACAAAAATAGGTTGGGAGAACTGCTAGGTTATAATGAAGGAGGTAATAGTCATCTTTCTGCTTCGATAGATGATTCAGGAGAAATCTTATCTGTTACCATGATTGTTGAAATTGACGGTCAAAGCGTAACCTTGAATACTCGTGAATATCAAATTAACTGGATGGAAGGCTGTGAACGAGTTATAATGTGGCCAAACTTTGTTTCGGACAAATGGAATAAATACTATTTATATACAGAATTCACTGCTGAAGCAAGAGAACAGTTCCTCCCCATTTTCAAATTCGGCAACACTCTTTTACGTGACGGGAACGGCCATTTCCTTACTTCTTCCTATGAACCTGCTCCAAATGAAGAATTAGATGTAAATTTCAAGGCATTAATTACTTATCCGGCAGGTCAAGGCGAAGAGCTTCCTAAATACAATATTCTTGCAGCAGACAAACCGATTGAAGGATTACTGGCTACTGTTAAGAAAAACGGTCATGAGGAAAGTGCTGGCTATTTAATTCTTCGTCATAACATTATTAAAGACTTGACGTCTATTGATTTGAATGGCCGTGCGGTAGTAGGCGTTGATTTTGGAAGCAATAATACATGCGTGTATTATAATGCTAATGACAGAGGCGCAATGCCAATTCAGTTTGAAAACAATAGGGCTGTATTAGTTGGGCATGAGAATGATGACAAACGGGCTAATGCAAGTAATGACGAACTGCTATTCTTCACCAACTATCCGGCAGAGAATGGCCAATTAAAGTCTTGGCTTCATGAGCATGACTCAAGATATAATTGTTACAATCAATCTGAAGAAGTTGCAGGAGGTGTACCTGTTAACCGTCCTAATGTTGATGTTCGCGAAATGGACGAATATCAGATTAAAACGCAAGCAGGTATTCTTCATTATAATATGAAATGGCTTGATAATGAGAAAGGTTTGCAAAAGAAAAGAGCATTTCTCAAATCCATTTGGCTACAAACATGCGCGTTCTTATATAAAAATAAGATTAAGCCAGAGGATATCATATGGAGTCATCCAGGTTCTATGATGGAATCTGACATAAATGAATATGTTAAAATATTCAGCGATCTTGCAAAGATAACCCCTATCGCAGGAAAAACTCCAAAAACAAATGAAGAATTCCCAACAGAAGCAGAAGCTGTATGTAGTTTTGCCCTTTCTCGTGAGGAATTTGGCTTGGCTAATAACAACATGTTCCTTGGAATTGATGTTGGAGGAAGTACAAGCGATATCCTTTTATTGGCAAAAGATCCCACAAATAACAATAAGGCATCTTTGTACAGGGAGAGTTCTGTTCGATTAGCTGCTGGTGTGTTCTTTGATGCAGTCATCAAATCAGAAACATTCCGTCAAGCACTAGTAAATTTCCACGAAAGCAGTCAGCGCAGCGTCTTTGTTTCTAACATTAAGGAAGTTCTTACTCATCCGAAAAAGGCTCCATACTACTTAAATAATATATTTGATCAGTTAAAGAATACAGAAGATTACGACAATTTCTATGAAACCATAGATCGTGATGCAAAATTTGCATTTACTATCCCTGCATATGTTACAGGTCTTCTTTTGTTCTATTCTGGTATGCTAATCGGCAAGACGATAAAAGAGAATCATCTTTCCCGTATTGACAGGATTGACATCCTTCCATTCGGAAAAGGAGGAAGGATTTTCCATTGGTTACGTAGCTCTGCAGGTGTACGTGCAACAAGGGAATACTATTCGACCTGCTTAAATGAAGGTGTGAAATTAGTCACAAATGTAGAACTAACTGTTAAATACCGAGACGAAATAGAGGTAGACAATAAGGCAGAAGTTGCAAAAGGTCTATGTGATCCCAAGGATTTGGTAAAAATGCAAGCAAATGACGATACCGATATTTGTGGAGAGATTGGGGTCAAATATGTCATCCCTGGTGGAAGCATTAAAACGATATCGGTTGAAGATGAGTTAACCGGCGACTATTTTGCTGAGGATATGAATAACTTTGATTTTTCTGGCATAACAAACTTCGAGACCTTCATGAATATCTTCATTGAGTTCGTAAGTCAAAAGACAAAGTTGTACCCCAAAGCTGATATTGAATTGCGTGACGATTTGGACGATCTACCTGGGAAGCTTGCTCAATTTGTTTGCAACAATGATAGAGAATACAAAAAAGCAAAAGAAAAGGCTAAGACTGGGGATGGTTTCCATTATCATCAACCAATTATTATTGCTGAAGGTATTTGTTTCTTAAATACTTTAATAAAAAAGGCATTTAATCAATAGGTGATTTGTAATGAAATCATTAGCTCTTTACATAGACAAGTGGTATATCGTTGGTGCTGTAAACACCGACGGTATAACCCGTCTTGTAAATCTACCGAATCACGAAGACCGCATTTGGCTATATTTTTACGAGGACGTTGAAAATGATGATGTTTCATATGGTAAAGGTTTTGAAAAAAAATTTCGAAACAATGAAAATCATTATTACGGCGATGTCTTTTCTTTAATAACCTCATCAAATGCCTTTTTTACGCTTTTTAAAAGGCCACAACCTCTCTTAGAGATATTCAGATCTGCAAAAATCTTTGATGATCTTCGCAGAGACGTAGACGAAGAAGGAGAAATAGAAACCTATTTGTCTTTTTCAAAAGACATATCTTTAGCTGCAAGGAAACTCTTTATTGATGAGTTGAAAAACGCAAAGTTTGTTATAAAAGAAAGCGTTGCAAGGATTGGTCATCTCGCCCTTGAATATGCAGCAAAGAAATATGATTTGTCTGAAGACGGTTTCTATATTGTTCTTAATGCCTGTAATGAGAACCTTCATTATTCTATTTACCAAAAAGGAGGAGAACTCTTTGGAAAAAAGAGTGAAGAAGAACTTCCTGGTATGGGAACTGATGTGCGAAGTCGTGCATTGATAGAACATGTGGTTGATAGCATCAATAAAACTGAGCGCATATTAAAAACAACAACAGAACGTGAAAATGAGTACCTAAGAATGGGCCAATTCGTAGAGGATTGGTTGATTAAATTAGGAAATGCAAGGAGTAGAATTCCTATCCAATTGACTAATATTACATTTGCTAAAGATTGTTTCCATCCTTATTCTGTTTCAGTCCAAAAAACTCGAATTGATCAAAGAACAGAGAAAATTGTACAAGATATTGTCAATGTCATTGTGAAGTTTGTGAAATCATCTGGAGTAAGTCATGAACAGATAAAAGGCATTGTTTTCCTTGGTGATACATTTACAAATCATCAATTTAGGAAAGAATTGAGTTCTCATTACAATCTTTCTGAGCAAAAAATAGTGGCCTTCAAAGACGCAGACCTATCTTCTTTAGTTAGTGCTTACACTTTTATGGATTGCTCGCAATTTACTGCAATAACCCAAACACTGAAAACAGATGCAGAAACTGAGTTGTTGCGTATAAAGACAATGGAGGAGGAAAAAGAAGCCGCCGAAATTGCTAGTATTGCAGAAGAAGCAAGACTGATGAGAAAGCGTGAAGAAAGTGACAAAGAAAGAAAGTTTAGAGATGCCATGGATAAAGGTTATGAGAGTGAAAAAGATCACGACTATGATAACATGGTGGACTATTTCAAAATTGCCTCCGATCTTCGCCCAAAAGATGAAGAAGCACAACAGAAATACAATGAGGCTCTGCAGCTAAAGGCTAAACAAGCGGTTCTTATGAATCGATATAAGGAGAAAATCCAAGAAGCTAAAACTGCTTATGATGATGGAGATTGGGAAACAGCAAAACAAAAAGCAGAAGAAGCTCTTGGCGATAATCCCAATTCGAAAGAGGCTGAGAAGATAAAAAACGATTCTAAACTTCGTATGAAACAATCAAAGGAGTTGGAACGTTATCTTGATCGTGCAGATTTATTCATAGCGCAAAAGGCTTATTCAGAAGCGCAACAAGAGCTGGACAAAGCCAAACTCCTCGACGTTGATGACACAGAAATTGTTGAGCGAGAAGGAAAGATTAAACGTGAACAGGAAGCAACGGGAATTCAAGTTAAGACCTTAACTGATGAATTAAATAATGCTTTGGAGAATCGCTTGTATGATGATGCTGTGACAATATGTAACCAACTAATTGAGGTGGATTTCATAAATGCCAGGATGTGGACTGCACGTTTGGCAGAAATAAAGACTTCCCAAGAAAAGGCGAAAGAAAACAGAAAGAGGCTGAAGAAAATTCTTTCTGATATAGATACAGCTTTGTTTAATGAAGACTGGAGCCTTTTGGTTTCGTTATGCAATGATGCTTTAGATATTGAAGAAGACGAATCTGTACGCAACAAATTAGCAAAAGCGGAAGATAAACTTCGTCAAATTAATGAGGCAAAGGAGATTGATAATAGCATTATGGAGATTAAAGATCTCATACTTGGTAATGCATTTCAGGAAGCAAAAGACAAACTTAATGAACTATCATCTAGAAAATTGGGAGGTTCACATCAAATAAAAATAAAAGAATTAAGGAGTTTAATCTTTAATAAAGAAGAAGAGGCAGAAAAAGCGAAAATCAACAAGCCACCTTTCGATTTTAGTGATTTCCCTGAAGCTCCAAATGATGAAGGGCATAAAGTCGTGAAAGGTTTTAATACTCAAAAAGTCAACCCTGATGATTTTGATTTTGGCACAAAACCATCCCCAAAAGAAGAACGGAAGTCTAGGCCAAGTCAGAAGAATAGTTCCAGCCACAAAATAACGGTGGCTCCCTCTAAGCAGGATTCAGATGATTTCTTTGCATCATCTACAAATGATGCTAGCAAAACTCAAGCAAAGACGAACCCATCTGAGTCTGGTAAAATATCGAATGATGATTTTAATTTTTAGTTTTTAACTTTTTAAATTTGTACCGTTATGGCAGAAGTAACATTAAAAAGGAAAATTACCCTGAAAAGAAAGGGTGAAACAGCTGATTTTACATTTAGTGGCAAACTTAAGGTTAAGCTCTTTTGGAGTTCTCCTACAGACCTCGACCTTTGTCTGTTCTTCAAGAAAAAGAATGGAGAAGTTGGTGGCGTATTCTCAAATGAATATCGTGGCCGCAAGAGTGACTTAGGTAATCTGAACGAGTTCCCATTTATGCTGCACATGGGTGACAACAAGGAACCTGCTGCTGGAGATGAAGAGACCGAGCAAATCAATGTTGCAAGTCTTAATGAGATTGACGAAGCATATGTTTGCATCGTAAATTATGATGCTGCTGTCGAAGAAGAAGACGTTACATATGCTGAGGAAGGAGGTCGAGTAGAGTTACAAAGTGACTCTGGTGACTATCTTGAGGTTATCGCCGATTCTTCTGAACATGGTCCTATCTATTGCGTATGCTCTATTAAGAATAAAGATGGCGTGAATTCTTTGAAGAAGAGCGGTAGCGATCTCCCCGAAGTAATGGATCTTGGTACTGCTTTTGAAAAGATTCCAGGTTTCTCATTAATTTGTAACTCATAATTATGGTTCAATTAAAAAAGAAAGTAACCATCAAAACCAAAACAGCACAGGAGGAAACTCCTGTTGCTGTTACTGAACCTGTGGTTACAACTCCGGATCCGGCTCCCAATCCATCACCAGAACCTTCTCGTGGCGGTTCTAAGATGCCTAAGGTAATCGGCGGTATTGCTGCTGCTGCGTGTATTGCTGGAGCTGCGTGGTTCTTCTCAACAAGGGATTCTTCAAATAATCAAGCAGAGGAAGGTCCTCAACCAACCGAACTGGTTAGTAAACAAGGTACTGGGAATGACGCCCAAACTTCTGAAGATACCAATCCACAAGGACAAGGGAATGAGGATGTTGAGAACAACAGTAATGATACTCAGTATGCAGACGGTTCAAATCCTTCTTCTAGTTCTCCAGAAACAGGAGAATCTACTAATGGTTCAAAAGAGAATTCATCTGCAAACAGTAGCTCTACGAACTCTAGTGGTACGGCAACAACAACGAATGCGAAACAGAATGTAGCTGCATCTACAAACTCTCAGACAGACAAATCGGCAAAAGATGCAGGTCCTGCTGTATCATCATCTGAAGTAACACTAAGTGGAACTATCGAAGAAAAAGCGAAACAAGTTATTCGAGGAGATTTCGGAAATGGTCAAGTCAGAAAGGATAAACTTGGTGCATCTTATGCAGAGATCCAAAGTAAAGTGAACGAAATGTACCGAAATGGATTAGTTCGATAATCAATAACTGTAACGAGAGGAGGTCTTCCTCCTCTCGTATAAAACTATAAAAAGATGAAAACAAAAATATTGGTTTTATTTTGGGGATTATTGTTTATCTGTTCTTGTCGCTCTAGAGTAGCTCAAGACGCAGTAGTTGCAGAACCTACGCCTTCACAGCAAAAATTATTGGATGCAGGATGGACTGTGGAAGTTCCTGATGAAGATATGACTGAGGAATTCGGTATAAAACCAATATATGGAATTCAAGATAATTATTTTGATATAGCAATAGGCTCTGGTTGCAATGTAGCTGTCAAAATAGTAAATGTGCAGAATGACCAATGTATCCGTTATGTATATGTTGCCGAAAATAGTACAACTACGGTTCAAGAAATTCCACAAGGTGTTTATTATTTAAAACTTGCCTATGGCTATGATTGGATGGAATTAGAAACCGACAGTACGAAGATTGGCAAATTTACTAGAAATGTATCATACGAAAAGAGCCAAGATACATTTGATTTCGGGGTTAAGAACTCTAGGGAAGAGAGAAATTATAGGCTTGAGATTAATGTGATTAATAGCCAGCTTGAAAATAATTTCCTCTCTACACCAATTAGTGAAGAAGAATTTTTGAAATAGATTAGACTCTATAAGAACATATACAACATTATACGATAAGAGATATTCAAGTTGAACCCTAAAGGAGCATATTAAATGAACGTGTTATGATGAGATTGTTACTCCCTATCATATTTGTTGTACTATTTTGGATTATTTTTGCCCTTGCGAAATATAATCCCACATGTGTGGGTTATATCAAGACTGCAGAAATAGTCATTGGCGTATTACTCTTCATAACTTTAGTCAAAAAGATAGCCAGATATTATCTGAATCATATTAATTAGCATTTTATGAAGAAAGGGTGTATAATCTTTTTGGTGATATTGGTTACTGCAGTAGCATACATATTCTTCGCTAACAAAGTAGACGTTTCCAATAGTAAAGTTGATACTTTATACATGGTCTCAACGATTTTTTACTCTGCAGTTATTGGAATGGTTATTTCAAATAACGTACATTTGGAAAATGTTCGATATAGAAATGAAATTAGAAAATATTATAAAAGACAAAGGAATCTCTTAACGGCTTTCTTTATCATCACCACTACCCTATATTTTATATTAGACATCCACTTTTTTCAGCGTCTATTTAATCATTTTGGCATAAACCTTCCATTACTTACGCTTTGTGTCATCATACTATTTATAATCTATAACTTGGCATCAATGAGAGTTATTTCATCTGGTGTAGCCATGATTGAAGATAATGATCTCACCACTGAAGATGTAAAGATACGACAACAAGAATTAGTTGAATACTTACGAGATTTCAACGATATGCCCTTGTCAAAAACCAAAATTCTAAAGATTATCGATGTGGCAAACACAAAAGATAATGAAGAGAAATATATATTACCTTTGGTTGAGGAAGGAATATTGAAAACATCAAAAAAAGGAAATACAAATTATTATAAATATCAAGGAAATGGAAGCAATTAACCATTACACTGGCTTAACCGATGCCCAAGTGCTCGAAAGCCGCAAGAAGTATGGCGAGAACCGCTTAACACCACCAAAGAAAGTCTCACTTTGGAAAATGTATTTAGAGAAGTTCGAGGATCCATTGATAGTAATATTAATGGTAATCGGTATCTTCGCTATTGGAGTATCATGTTATGAATACTGGGGATTGGGCGAGGCTTTTCCTGTTTTCTTTGAACCTATCGGAATCTTTGTTGCTATTCTTTTAGCTACAGGTCTTGGCTTTTATTTTGAATTAAAGGCTCAAAAGGAGTTTACCCTTCTGAATCAGGTTAATGATGAAGAGGTTGTGCTCGCAATTAGAAATGGAAATGTTGTAGAAGTACCAAAATGCGACATTGTTGTTGGCGATATTCTGGTTCTTCAGACTGGTCAAGAGATTCCTGCAGATGCAAAACTGTTGGAAGCCGTTAGTCTGAATGTTGATGAGTCATCTCTCACTGGTGAGCCCGTCCATCCTAAGACAACTAACGAGGCTGAGTTTGATAGTGAAGCGACATACCCCTGTAATCAGATTTACCGTGGAACCCAAATTATGGAGGGTCATGGATATGCTGAAGTCTTTGCCGTAGGAGACAATACCGAAAACGGTATTATCATGCAGACTCTTGTGAATGCTGACTATGATGATGAAGAAGAGGATGACGAGGCTTTGGAAGAATTGGATGAGAAGCAAAGGAGAGCTGTCAAACTGCAAAGAAAGAATAAGGTGTCTAAGAAGGTCAAGACTCCGCTGAATGAACAGTTAGATGGTCTTAGCGATCTCATTACGAATATTAGTTATGTGTTTGCTGGTTTAATCATCGTTGGTAAACTCTTGGTTTATTTTGACTGGGCATTACCTGTTTGGGGATTGATAATTCCTACTGCCATTTTCTTCTGGCTTGTTATTAAGAAGTTTGAAGATTTCAGCAAATGGCAGTGTATGACGACGATTGTTGTATTCTTCGCAATTTTTATAGGTGCAGTAATCGGACTTCATAATTTACTCTTGCCAGAAGCTGAGATGTCTCATTTGATGGCATACTCATTAGAAACGATAATGATTGCTGTTACCTTGGTTGTTGTCGCTGTTCCAGAAGGATTGCCTATGGCCGTGTCACTTTCTCTTGCAAATTCTATGCGTAAGATGCTTAAGACAAACAATCTTGTCCGTAAGATGCATGCCTGCGAGACAATGGGAGCGACCACTGTAATCTGTACAGATAAGACAGGAACTCTTACTCAGAATCTGATGCAAGTTAAGGAAAGTGTTATTGGCGAGGATGCTTTCGTATATGAAGCAATGGCTGTGAACTCCACGGCTTCGCTTGATTTCTCTGAAGGAAAACCACATGCAATTGGTAACCCGACTGAGGGTGCACTTCTTCTTTGGCTCTATAATAAGAAACAGAGTTATCAGGAGCTTCGTGAAGCTACAAGCCGTTTAGCAGAAGTGCCATTCTCTACAGAGAGGAAGTATATGGCTACAATGGTTCAATCTGGTGTCAAGGAAGGGAAGAAGGTACTTTATGTTAAAGGCGCTCCTGAGATAGTATTAGGATTGTGCAAACACATGCCGTCAAATCACAGCAAGGAGGATTATGAGAAGACTCTTCTTGACTATCAGAAGAAAGCGATGAGAACCTTAGGTTTTGCCTACCAGATTATTGAAGATGACCAGAAAGGCATCGAAAATGGCAAACTGGTTGCAGATGATTTAACGTTTATGGGTATTGTCGGCATTGAAGATCCAATTCGCGAAGATGTTAAGGATGCTGTGGAGAAATGTCTGCATGCTGGTATTGACGTTAAGATTGTTACTGGTGATACTATTGCTACGGCTCGTGAGATTGGTCGTCAGATTGGTATATGGAAGGATTCATATACAGAAAGGAATATTATTGATGGACGCTCTTTTGCTTCTCTATCTGAGAAGGAATTGTTGGAGCGAGTTAATGACCTCAAGATTATTGCCCGTGCACGTCCTATGGACAAGAAGAGACTTGTAGAAGCCTTACAAGCAAAAGATCAGGTTGTTGCTGTTACAGGTGATGGTACCAATGATGCTCCTGCACTTAATGCAGCCCATGTTGGTCTTTCTATGGGTGCAGGAACTAGCGTTGCTAAAGAAGCTAGCGACATTACCATCATTGACAATTCGTTTGCAAGTATTGCCCGTGCAGTGAAGTGGGGACGTTCACTTTTCCA
>Ga0247608_10004492_pt1 | contig 15559 bp, 14 predicted proteins | sample 176DNAGHGlowgp2_FD_193490 | JGI IMG/M metagenome (GOLD analysis project Ga0247608, IMG submission 193490) | Sheep rumen microbial communities from Palmerston North, Manawatu-Wanganui, New Zealand - 1766 DNA GHGlow gp2 | ecosystem: Host-associated > Mammals > Digestive system > Stomach > Rumen ... | reverse complement strand
TAGTTATTTCTACTATTGAACAATATGAAGGGGCTAGTGGTTGTTTTGATGAAAGTGGAGGATGCGCTCAAAGAATAATTGAGAAATCTAAGACTTTTGGTTATCATCCGACTAACTTAGATGATTCATGTCGAAGAAATGGATATGAGCCTGCATATAATTTGTTTTGCTACAAAAGGAATGATTCAGATTCAGGGAAAAAATATATTTTTACTGTTGTAACACAAGTAGATATAGATATTCCAATTATTAATAGGATTATGGGACTATCAATATTCCAAGTACATGGTGATACAAGAGCTATTAGAAAATAGTTAGTAGGTGATATTATGAGAGATGCAATGGGTGGTACTGTTGCCTTAGTAATTATCGTTGTTTTTATTGTAATTGCTTTAGGATATATGGCATTTAATGTCAATTATACTAAAGCTTTTCGTATGAAAAATAAAATTATTTCTGTTTATGAAGATTATGATGGTAATTGCTTAGGAGATTGTCAAAGTGCAATTAAAAATTATGCAAAAACTTTGGGTTACTCTATAGGTAATGGAATGGAATGTCCTACTGGATATAGTAATAGTAATAATTTATATTGCTATAAAAAAGTAGATGCTACAGGTAGAGCTACAGATGGTGTTATTGAAGATGCAAAAAGAAAAAGTTATTATAAGATTATTACTAAAATAAATGTAGAGATTCCAATTATAAATAATATGTTAGATTTAAAAATTTTCTATATAACAGGAGATACTAAATCATTTGAAGAATAAAGAGGTTGATATAAGTGAATGTTATTGTTGCAAATAAGAAACAAAGTGAATTAGCCAATTTAGATATTGATATTATTAAAAGTATAAATGGAGAATATGAAGCTTCTGAATTAGTTGAAATGTTTAAAAGTTTTTTCTATAGTAAAATGATTTTAGATGTTACAGCTATTAAGAATTATGATTCATTAGAGACTTATAGTGAATTAATATCAGGGTTAGCTCCAGATAAAATTGTATTTTTATTACCAGAAGGTAGTAAATTATGTACACCTAATTTTTTGAGTCATTTAATTGATATAGGTATATATAATTTTACTACTGATTTAAAAGGTGTAGAGTATTTATTAAAGAAATCTAATACCTTAAGTGATGTTGAACATATTAAAAAGATGGTAAATGAGAGTACTAATAATGAAGTGGTACAAAATAATAATAGTACTTCTAGTAGTAATAATGTTGAAAATATTGTTAAGGCTAGTGCAAAGATTGAGGATGGAGTAACGATAATAGGATTTAAAGATGTTACTGAACATGCAGGAGCTACTACACTTATATATATGTTGAAAAAAGAATTATCTCATGTGTATGGTAATGATGGGGTAATTGGTATTGAATTAAATAAAAATGATTTTATGTATTTCAATGATAAAAATTTGTTTTCTGTAAAAGAAAATGAGGTTAAAACTACTATAGCTAGTAATGCTAGTGCAAAAATAGTATTAGTTGATTTAAATAATGCAGTTGATGATAGTTATTGTGGTGATGTTATTTATTTAATAGAACCGACAACAATTAAACTTAATAAGTTAATTCAAAGAAATAGAATAATTTTTGGTAAGTTAGCTAGTAAAAAAGTTATTTTAAATAAAAGTGCATTATTAAATAATGATGTAACTGATTTTGAAGGTGAAGCGGGTATTAGAGTATTCTATAATATGCCTTCGCTTGATGAAAGAAAAAGAAATGAAATCATTAGTGATTTTTTAGTAAAATTAGGATTACTTAATAATAATTCTAATAATGGTAATTCTGGTGGAATATTCGGATTATTTAGACGTTAATAGGTTTACACATTGGTGTTAAATTGATTGACAAAATAATGTATATAATATTATAATGTATTCAAGAGGAGTGATTAATTTATGGATTTATTTTTAATAGGAGCAGCAGATGGTTGTAATGGATTACTATCAATAATTAAGCTTATCTATACAGTACTAAAAATATTTTGGATTTTAATTCCAATTGCATTAATAGTTTTTGGTACAATTGATTTAGGTAAAGCAGTTATTGCAAGTGATGAAAAAGAAGTAAAAGCAGCACAAACTAGATTAATTAAGAGATTTATTTATGCAGCTTTAGTATTCTTTGTACCTATCTTAGTAATAGCTGTTATGAACTTAGTTGGTGACAGTGCTACTGGTACTGATACAGTTACTTGGAAAACTTGCTGGGACGCTGTACAAAATAGTTAAAAATAGAAAAATAATAGCAAATATAAATTGCTATTTTTTTTTTAATTTGGTATACTTATTGTGATATAATGTACTGGTGGAGTGGTTAAATGAAAAAGTTAATAATTACAATTTTATTAGTCGTAGCAAGCTTAACGTTTGTTTCACCAATAAATACAAAAGCATTAGAAAATAATAGTAATATCGTTTTAATAAATGGCGCTAATATGCTAACTGAAAATATAAATATAGCAGCAGATTCTACTTGTGCTGAAACTAAAGCAATTTTAGGAGATCCTGATTGTGAAGATTCAGTAGCTTGGTTAGTACAAATGATATTAAATGTTATCAAGATTATAGGACCAATTTTAGTAATCATACTTAGTAGTATTGATTTTATTATGGTCATTATTAAAAGTGATAATGAGGCTTTCCAAAAGGCTCAAAAGAAATTAATAACAAGACTAATTTTAGCATTGTTACTTTTTATAGTTCCAGTAATTGTAGAAGTAATTTTAAATGTGTTTGGTATAACAGGCGATGCTACAGCTGGTTTACGTTAGGATGAAAGAGGTGATATTTAGATGATAAATACAGTCAATCCAATTATGACTGCAATCAGATCAATTTTTGTTGTTACTGATTTAAGTATATATTGGTTATTAGGATTTATATATGAATTATTCTTTAATATTGCAACTTTTAATATAGTAGACCGTGAAATGGTTTTTAATATATTCTCAAGAGTTCAATTAGTAGTTGGAGTTTATATGATGTTCCAACTTATTTTAATCATAATTAAAGGAATAGTTAATCCAGATTCATTTACAGATTCAAAAACAGGAGCTGGAAATCTTATTATGCGTATAATTGTTTCTTTATCACTATTGGCTTTATTGGTACCAATTAACATACCATCGCCAAAGAATGAATATGAGAAGCAAATTAATAATAGTGGTTTATTGTTTGGTACACTTTATTCATTACAATATAGAATATTGGCAAATAATACTCTGGGTAATTTGATTTTGGGTAGAGATAGTGAGTATGGTAATCCTACTTCTACAAAACCTACAAGTAGACCATTAGCAAAATTTTCGGATAGATTTGTTGGGGCAATAGTAAAAACATTCTATCAATTAAATGTAGATGAAACAACAGGTGAGTATGTCTGTGATGATGGATTTGACGAAGAATATAATAAAGTTGATACTTCACCATTCCTTATAATTGCTAAAGGTATGGTTGGATGTAACAATAGTAGTTGGCCTGGCAAACCATATGTATTAACAATGACATTCTTAATATCTTCAATAGCAGGTATTGTATTATGTGTTTTAATGTTTATGATGTGTTTTGAAGTGGCAAAGCGTGTGTTCCAATTAGCAGCTTTACAATTATTAGCACCAATCCCAATTATTTCTTATATGGATCCTAAGGGTTCTAAAGATGGTGCGTTTAATTCATGGTTAAAACTATTAGGAACTACATATTTAGATTTATTTACAAGACTTGCAGTTATTTACTTTACGTTATTTATAATTGATGGATTTATTGATAAATTCTTCTCAAAAGTTGGTGAATTAGCTGTTACTAGTTATTCTGGTGATTTCTTAGCTGGACATTTACTAACTAAATGGACATTTATAATTATGTGTATTGCATTATTTATATTTGCAAAAGATGCACCTAAATTCTTTAAACAAATGTTAGGTATTAAAGGTGATGGTAAATTCTTTAGTGCGTTTGGAGATGCAATGGGACTTGGAGCAACAGCAATTGGAGCCGTAGGTTCATTCAATGCTGGTAGAACTGCGAGTAGAATGGCAGATATTCAAAATCACGATGAGGCCTATGCCAATAGATTTGGAAATAGGGCTAAACATATAGCTGCTGGTATAGTTGGTGCTGGTAAGGGACTTGCGGCAGGATCTGCAGCAGCTTCTGAAAGTAAAGGTAATGGTATAGCAAAAACAATGGCTGCATGGAAAGCAATGGATCAAGTTAGTGATAATGCTATGCGAAACGGAGCTTCTGGTTCTACATTCTTGGGTAGAACTGAGGCAAGAACTGCTAAAATATTCCAAGGTTCTGGTAATACTAGTTTTGATAAAGAAACGAGAGCTATTGGTCAAAAGAAGGATATCGAGAAATCAGGAAAAGATTTGGTTACATATCTTAAAGGTAAAGGTAAAACAGATGGTGCAAATTATGACGTTACTACAGATGGTATAGTTGTTGATGCTTCTGGAAGAAAAGAAAAATTTACTGGTACAGTAAACGAATTCTATCGAGCAAAAGCACAGGCTTTGGCTGCTCAACAAGCAGGAACAGGCAATGGTGTGTTTACATTTAGTGGACAAAGTATTAACGCAAATGATCAAGGTCTTATGGAAAAAATCGAGGACGAATTATGCCTTGCTGCTGGTGATGAATGGGCTTTCAGACAAGAACATGGTCAGAAAAATGCTGAAAGAATTGTAAGGATAAAAGCTACAAATCCTGGCATAAATGAGTCGGATGTTAAGACTAGAGTTGAAGTTGAAGTCAGAAATGAAGTTCAAACTGCAAATCCTACTTGGAGTAATGCTGAAATTGATGCTGAAGTTCAGAGAAGAACAACTGCTTCCAATATTGATAGTGGATATGCACAAAAGAGGGATACATATAATGAATCTATTAAGGGTGCAGATGATCCTAATAACATTAAACTATACAATGCATATTCATATGATGAAGCAAGTGGAACAATGTCATATACTTCAACTATGGTTAATAAGGCATCTAAAGCTGCCGGAGGAGAAGCTGTTCGTAGAGAATCTAATGCAGCATATAAGAAACAACAAGCGGATTTTGGTGCAATTAAGAATGGAAAGTAATTGAATAAATAGGAGTGTGATATTAGGTGAATGGAGAATACTTAATTCCTGCTAATACAAAGAGAGGAAGATTAATATTTGGATGGTTTCGTCCATTTGATTTAGCACTATTGGGGAGTGGAATACTAATAACATTCGTGTTATTAGCATTCGTTCCTATGTATAGTGCATGGATGGTTATTTTGATATTAGCACCGGCTTTAATTACTGCATTTTTAGTAATGCCGGTTCCTTATTATCATAATATGCTAAATATAATAGTGGAATTATACGAATACTTAACAAATAGACAAACATATAGATGGAAAGGTTGGTGTTGGAGAGATGGCAAAAAGTAATACTAGTGGTTTTACAGAAGATTGGTTACCAGTAAAATCTATTCAAAATAATATGATTATTACTAGTAACAATGATAAAGTAACAGGTGTAAAAATTACTCCTAGAAATATATTTATTCTTGACCCTGGAACACAAGAAAATATGTTAATAGGACTTCGTAATTTTTATAACACAATTGATTATGAATTTTGGTTAGTAGTTGCAGATAGACCTGTAGATATATCTGTTTATATGTCTCAAATGCAATTATTATTAAATGAGACATCATCACCTGCAGTTAGAAAACTAATTATGCAAGATATTGAAAAGGGTGAAACTTTCATAAGAAATAATGTATGTGATACAGAATATTATTTCTTATTTAAGGGTAAGGATCCTGATTTATTAATGAAGAGAGTTCGTCAAATGATTACTGGACTTGCTTCATGTGGTTTGAATGCTTCTTTAATTAGTAATGAAGATTTAAGATTAATTTTAGAGAACTTCCTAAATGGAGGTAATACTACAGAGTTTGGAACGGTGATGCCTGTATGAGTACAAGTTTAAGAAGTCAATTAGCTCCTAAGGGATTACATTTTTCTCCTAGTGAGTTTACTATTAGTGATAAATATGCAACTATTTTAACTGTTGTTTCTTATCCAAAATATATTTCAGCTGGTTATTTATCAAGCTTAACTAATATGAGTGGTATTAAGGTAGTAGTTAAACATATACCAGTACCTGCTCAAGAAATGCAAAAGATGTTAAATAAACAGGTTGCTGAATTAAGAGATAGATATAATAGTGAAAGAGATCAAACTGTTAGAGAAAGAATTAGACAAGATGCTGAGAGTTTGGAATACTTTACTTCTATGATAGCTAGTGGTCAAGCTAGAAACTTTGATTTTCAAATGCATATTATGATTACTGCTAATACTAAAGAAGAATTAGAATTAAAGAAATTAAATGTTAAGAATTATTTAGATGCTATGGAATTACGTGCTATTTCATTAAGATTTGAACAAGAAAAAGTTTTAAAATCTATAATACCGGTATTTCCTAGTCAAGATATTGAACAAAGAATTGGTACTCCAATTCCATCTGTTACAATAGCAGCTATGTATCCATTTATATTTGATAGTATAAAGGATTCAGGACTTAGTTGTTTACTTGGTGTAGACTTCTCTGGTGGAGTTATATTATTTAATCAATTCTTATATAAGACACATAAAGAAAATAATAGAAATAATGCTAATATGATTATTTTAGGTACTTCTGGTAGTGGTAAATCTACTGCTGCTAAGTTACTTTTAAGAACTCATATCAGAAATGGATGTCAAATAGTTATTATCGATCCTGAAGATGAGTTTAGGGAAATAGCTCAAACTTATGGTGGAGATATAATTGATATTGCTAAAGGTGGAGAATTTGGTTTAATAAATCCACTTGAAATAGTTATAGATGCTGATGAAGAAGAAATTAGACAAGGACTTGGTTATACAGTTTTAACTAGAACTTTACAATTCTTAAAAGCATTTATGAAATATTATGATCCATCTATTGAAGAAGATGTTTTAGCAATGTTTTCTGAAATAGTACAGGATACATATAAAAGATTTGGTATAGATTTCAATGCAGACTTTTCTAGATATACGTCTGCTGATTATCCAACCTTTAGTGATGTATACGCTACTATTAAAGGTAGATTAATGTCTATGACAGAACAAACTCAAGAACGTGATGTTATGGAACGTCTTGAATTAAAGGTTAGACCAATAGTTGGAGAATTGAAATTTTACTTTGATGGTCATACTACTATTCGTAAAGGTAGTGACTTCATGGTATTTAATATTAAAGAATTAATGAATAGTGATAGTACTGTTAAGAATGCATTATTCTTCAATGTATTAAAATATGCTTGGGGATTATGTTTAGACTTTAATGTTGATACTGTATTAATGGTAGATGAAGCACATGTTTTACTTGGAGATAATAATGCTCTTGGAGCTGATTTCTTAGCGCAAGTTCAAAGACGTGCACGTAAATATAATACTGGAACAATAATTATTACACAACAACCTAGTGATTTCAGTGATCCAGCTGTTATTACTCAAGGAAAAGCAATTTTTGATAACTCATCATATTATTTAGTTATGGGTCTTAAGAAACAAGCTGTTGATGATTTATCATTATTAATAGATTTAAATGAAAGTGAAAAAGAAAGTATAAAGCATTATTCTCAGGGTGAAGCATTATTTATATGCGGAAGTAGACGTATGAGAATAAATATTGCTGTTACACAAGAAGAATTAGATTCCTTCGGAATGGGTGGAGGATTCTAGTAAGAAGTTAGGTGGTGATTTCGGTGGCATACGAAGCTAGAAGAAATGATGACAACTCAAAAGAAGCAGAAGATGCAAAATCTAATGCGTCCAATCAGAAAGCTGTACAAGTAGCCGCTGAAGCAGCATCTAAATCAGGTAATGCATATGCAGCAGCCATTGGTAAAGGTGTTCAAATTGCTGATAAAGTAAGTGGTGGAAAAGCCAGTGAAATGTTAGGTAAAGGCTTAACTAAGGCAAATAAAATAGCACCTGGTGGTAAAACTGTTCAAAAAGCAGCAAACAAATTAGCTGATAGTAAATTAGCAGATAAAGCTTATGATGCTTATAGTGCTAAAAATGGTAACGGGGCACAAGTTGCTGATAAAGCAGCTAAGGCTAAAGAAGGCGCTGAAAAAGCACAAAAGGCAAAGGAACAAGCGGACAAGGCTGCTAAGACAAAAGAGAATGCTGAAAAGGCAGCTAAGGCTAAAGAAGCGGCGGCTCAATCAGCTTCAAAAAATAGTGATAACGGAGGAGGAGAAAGTGGTGGTTCTTCTCCTTCTAGCGATACAGGAGATAATAAAAGTAGTACTAAAGGTGTAGGTATTGCTGCTGTTGGTGTGGTTTTTCCTATTATACTTGCTATTTTGCCAATAATTTTTATTGTGGCAATGGTATCTGTAGTAATGGGGTTTGCCGACTATGATGATGCATTTGGTATCAGTGAAGCAACTGGTGGAGATACAGGTGGTGTTGATGGAAGTGCATCTGATCCTGAACAAAGAGATTTTTATAATCGAGTAATAGAAGTACAAAATGAATTTCAAGCAGAAGGTAAAACAGTTGATCCTTTAATGGTTGTTTCTGTTTACCATGCTTTAAATTTACATGATGTAAATTTAACATATAAAGATATGTCGAAATCTAGAATTGTCAAAATAGCTAATGCTATGTTTGATGAAGATAATATGTATAATGAAGAACAATTTAAAAGTAAATTAAAAAGTAGTATTATACCTAGTTATTTTCCATTTGCTACTAAAGAGGATAAGGAAGGTATAACTGCTGAAGTATTTGAATATGTTTCAAGATATAATGCTTTAATTGGAAAAGATTCTTATGGATGTTCTTCTGGTAATTGTACATATAATATTAAAGGTTTTTATATTACAGGTAGTAATATTAAGAAAGAATTAAATGTTAATGATTTGTATGTAAGATTAATGCAATGTGGTACCTCAGATGGACATAATTATGGAGGAACATATGGAAAACCTTTAGAGGGTGAAGAATTGGTTCCTTTTGAAAAATATATTTTAGGTGTAGCTTATCAAGAAATAGGTACAGGTGTTTCAGAAGAAGCATTTAAAGCTCAAATGATTGCTGCTCGTAGTTATATTTTAGCTAGACCAACACAAATGGGTTCTGCTACTAAATGGCGTAAAATAGAAAAAGAATCTGATGGTAAATGGGTAATACAAGTTGCTTCTTGTACTGCAGATCAAGTATATTGTGATCCTGACAAAGGTTGTTCATCTGTTGGTGGAGATGGTCAATGGAAACAAGTTCATAGTGGAACTAATTCAGGTAAAACAATAAAAGGACCATTATCTCAGGATTCACCATATCGAGACTATGCTAAGGAAGTAAATGGAGAAGTTTTAGTTAATAATCAGGGTTATGTAGTATTAACTGATTATACAAATGTTGAAACTCAAAAGTTTGCATCTCTTAGTAAAAATGGTTATGACTATAAACAAATATTAATGCAAGTATATAGTAATAAATATCCTGGTGCTGGTTCTTTAGATATATACAAGGCAGATTGTGGTAAATGTGTTGAAAATAAAGAAGCTGCTAAATGGAAGCAATATGAGGGTGAATGGACTAGTGTACAACTTGGAAATAGTGGAAAGACTATTAAACAAATTGGATGTTTAGCAACGTCTTTGGCTATTCAAATTGCTAGAAGTGGTGTTCAAACTAATGTAAGTAATTTCAATCCAGGTACATTTGTTACATATTTAAATGGTAAAAATGCATTTAGTACAGGAGGAGCTTTATTAAGTTATGATTCTGTTTCAAGTGTGGCACCATCATTTAAATATCAAGGTTATATAGATGTAAAAGGAAAGAGTAAAGAGAATAAACTTAATGCTATTAAGAATGTAGTAAATCAACAAGGGGTATATGCTGTGGCTGAAGTTAAAGGCGATACAGGTCAACACTGGGTTGCAATTGAAACAGTTAGTGGTGACACAATTAAGATGATGGATCCTGGTAGTACAGCTACTAATATGTGGGATCAATATAATTGGGCTAATACTTCAAGAATAGTTTATTATAAGGTTAGTTAGGTGATACTATGAAATCAAAAAAAGTTTATATTGTTTTAATAGTTTTAATGGTAATATTTTTCCTAATTATGTTTTTAATTTTCGGTTTAGATGAATTAAAAAAAGAAGGTCTTGATGCAACTATAATTGTTGATAAAGATACTGTTTGGACTTATAGCGAAAGATCTTGGATTAGACAAACTTCTTTTAATGAGTATAATTGGAAAAAATATGATGTATATATGAACAATGAAAAGGCTGGAAATTATTATTTATGGTATAGTGATAAATGGTATGCTTTTGACGATAAAAAGAATGCTGTTATGTTAGATGGTGATTTACTTGCAATTAATGCTAACTATGATGTACCTGTTTATAATTTTCAAAAAAATGAAATAGATAATTATTATCAAGTTAATAAAGTATTAGAAGATAATAAATTACCAACTGATGTTGAATATACAGTTAATCATAAAGTAGAATTTGATTATGATGGTGATGGTGAGATAGAAGAGTTTTATGTAGTTAGTAATGCTTTCCCTATAGAGTCTAATCCTAAGAAAATATTTTCTTTAGTTTTTATGGTTAAAGGTGATAATGTATATCCTATTTATACTAATATATCTAATAATACTGGATTTAATGGTTGTAGACCATATTTCAGTGGATTTATTGATGTAGATAAGGATAATAAATATGAATTCATACTAAGTTGTGCTGAATATAGTGTTTCTGGTGTTAGTAGAATGTTATATGATTTTGATAATAATAAGTTTAAAATATTAATTTCTAATAATTAGTAATGACTTTTTAAATAAGTTAAGTTATAATATGTGTTAGTGAAGGAGTCGGGGTATATGAAATTTAAACTTCGTGCAGATGCTGAAGATTTAACAATTTTTGTAATTTTTGCAGTTTTCTTATTATATATAGTAGCAATAAGTGTTGCTAATATAAGTAGTTTTGCGGCAGAAGGGCAATTATCAGGATTAAATCCATTGCCTGCGTTTGCACCTGATCATATCTTTTCAACAATCGTTTTATACCTTGTTGCTTTATTAGGTTTATTTGCTAGTGTTAGTTCAATGTTCTTTGATAGAGAAAAAGGTTTTGGACTTACTACAGAGAAAAAAGATAAAGGTTATTCAAGATGGGCTAAAGATAAAGAAATTAAAGAGGAATTAAAATGTGTTCCAATTAAAGCAGCTAATTCTAAAGCTGCAGGTGTACCTATAATTTTAAAAGAAGATGAGATGTGGGTAGATGATGGAGAATACCACTCATTAGTTATCGGTGCTACTGGTTCAGGTAAAACTCAAGGTGTTATTTTACCAACTGTTCATAGTTTAGCAAAAGCTAAAGAATCTATGATTATAACAGATCCTAAAGGTGAAATTTATGAAAAAACATCTAATATGCTTAGAGCTAGAGGATACCAAATTTTACTTTTAAACTTCCGTGATCCACAAAATGGTAATGCATGGAATCCAATGAGTTTACCATATCAAATGTATAAGAGTGGTAATCAAGATAAGGCAATAGAGTTACTTGATGACTTAGCTTTAAATATTTTGTATGATGATTCTAATAAAAATGCTGACCCATTCTGGGAAAAAACATCTGCAGATTATTTCTCAGGTGTAGCATTAGGATTATTCGAAGATGCTCAAGAAAATGAGATAAATATTAATAGTATTTCTGTAGCTACTACAGTAGGTGAAGAAAAATTTGGTGGATCTACTTATATTAAAGAATACTTTAATGCAAAAGATCCTAATAGTGCTGCTGCAATCAATGCATCTAGTACTATAATGGCGCCTAGTGAAACAAAGGGTTCTATTTTATCAGTATTTAAACAAAAAGTTAAATTGTTTGCATCTCGTGAAAATTTATCAGAGATGTTAAGTTATTCTGATATAGATCTTGAAACTATTGGTGAAAAACCAACTGCAGTATTTATAGTTATTCAAGATGAAAAGAAAACTTACCATTCACTTGTTACAATTTTATTAAAACAAATTTATGAAACATTAATTAGGGTTGCTCAAAAGCATGGTGGTCAACTTCCTGTAAGAACAAACTTCTTACTTGATGAGTTTGCAAATATGCCACCATTAAAAGATGTTACTACAATGATTACTGCAGCTCGTTCAAGACGTATTCGTTTTACAATGATTATTCAAAACTTTGCACAATTAGATGATGTTTATGGTAAAGAAGAAGCTGAAACTATTCGTGGTAACTGTGGTAATATAATTTACTTAATTACTACTGAGTTAAAAGCCTTAGAAGAGATTTCTAAGATGTGCGGTGAGGTTAAATCTAAGAAAGATGATAAGACAGCATCAACTCCGCTTGTTACAGTAAGCGATTTACAAAGAATGAAACAATATGAAGTAATTATATTACGTCTTAGAAAACAACCATTTAAAACAAAGATTACTCCGGATTGGAAGTTAGATTGGGGAGCTAAATATCCATTAGCAAAATACCCTATACGTAAAAAGAATGAAGTACATACTTTTGATATAAAAGAATATGTTAAAAATCAAAAGAAGAAGAAATTATTAGAAATGATGAATGCAGCTAGTGATGAAGACGGAGGAGAAGGATTTAGACCAGCTGGTATGCCATTTGGGTTTCCTCCAATGAGTGAAAGAAATGGTGCACCTATTCCTGATTTCTTAACTAGAAAAAATAATGTTGAAAAAGAAGAAAGACCTGCAGTTCCAGATTTTGAAACTTTCAGAAGAAAAATTGAAGAAGAACAAACATCTCGTCCTGTTCCTGCAGCTAGTCCAACCTCATTAAAAGATGATGATGATGATTTAGGTTTTGATGTAGATGAGCTAGTTAAAAAGATTGATGCTAAAATTGCTGAACTTGAAGCAGAAGAAAGACGTGAACAAGAAGAAAAGAAAAAAGAGGCTGTTGAAGAGAAGGTTGAAGAAAAGAAAGAGGAAGTTGCTACTACTCCAATTAAATTGGAAGATGAAAGTGATGATGATTTCTTTGATGACTTTTTTGATAATTAGAAAGGATGTTAAGTATGGGAATTAATTTTAATATTGTGAAGAAACCAAAAGTTGAAGAGGATGATGGCGAAGAATTAGAATTAGAAGATGATAATAATTCATCTAGTTCTAATGGATATGATCCTAAGAAGAAAATGATTAAATTTATGGGTATAATTGTAGTAGTTATGATTGTAATCCTAATAATATTATTTGTTTCTTCTTTATTAGGTAAAGGTGGTAAATCTGTTTATACATATTCTGAAATAGAAAATATTTTAGAAAAGGCAGGAAAATCTTATTTTAAAGATCATCCAGATTATTTACCTGTAGATGAAGGAGATGTTATAGAAGTTGATGCTTCTACTTTAGCAGAATCAGGTAAGATGAAATCTTTATCAGAATATCCTACAAAATCTGATGCTGTTTGTACAGGAAGTGTAAAAGTTGAACTTGTTGGTGATGATTATGCATATAGTCCAGTATTAGATTGTGGAGATAAATATAGTACAGTTTTATTTAATTCTAAAATCATAAGCGATAATGAAATTGTAACCACTGGAGATGGATTATATTCTAGAGGTGGAGAATATATTTTCCGTGGTGAAAATGTTAATAACTATGTACAATTAGATGAAGGACTATGGAGAATAGTTAAAATCACAAAAGATGATGAAATTGTTTTAATCAACGAAGAAGGTGTTGGTTTAGGATCTTTATGGGATAATAGATATAGTCAAGAAACTAATTATAATTCTGGTATAAATAAATACGGTGTTAGTAGAATAAAAGATTATTTAGATGATATTTATACTAATCCTAATGAAAAGAAAAGTGAGTTATTCTTATCTAAAAAAGATAAAACAAAATTAGTTTCATATGATGTATGTGTTGGTAAGAAATCTCCTAAGAGTGAAGATAAGGCTAATATAGATGAATGTAAGGAAAAATTAAAAGATCAAAAAGTAGGATTGCTTACTTTGTCTGATTATTTATATGCAAGTGTTGATCCTAATTGTAAATCTGTTGAAAGTAAATCTTGTAGAAATTATAACTATTTAGTTATGAATAAGGAATGGTGGTTAGTTACTGCCAGTACACAAAATAGTTCATTTGTATATTCTGTTAAGTCTAATGGTAGTGCTGTTGAATCATATGCTTCTAGTTATGCATATGTTAGACCAGTAATTCATTTGAATAGTAATGTATTATATAAGAGTGGCAAGGGTACTGAAACTAAACCATATAAAGTAAGATAGGAATCTATTATGATATAGATTCTTTTTTTTTCATTAAATACAATGGAGGTGTTTAATGAAAAATATAATTGATATTAGAAGTAAAAATAAATACTATATGGGACATATACCAAGTGCTATTAATATAGAGTATTTAGAATTACTTTCTAATCCTAGTAAGTATTTAAATAAAAATGAAATATATTATTTGTATTGTGATAGTGGATATACGAGTAGTATGGTTGTTAATAAATTAAACAATACTGGATATAACACTGTAAACATAGATGGTGGATATAATAATTATTTGTTAAGAAAATAGAATTATAGTATAATAGTTAATGAAGGTGATTAGGGTGGAACTTGTAGAAAAAGCAATTGAATTTAGTACCAATTTTATTTCATCCGGTGGAGTGTTGTTTGGATTTTTTATAGTATATCTTGAATGTTTAATACCGGTATTACCTTTAAGTGTTTTTATAGCATTAAATGTAAATGCATTTGGATTTTTTATAGGGGTATTAATAAGTTGGATATCTACTTGTTTAGGGTGTGTTACTTGTTATTATTTATATGTTTTTTTAGGAGATAAATTAACTAAGAAGTTTGTAAGTAAGAAGACATATATGAAAATTAAAGATAAAATAGATATGTTTAGAGATATTTCTTTTTCTAAATTGGTTTTAGTTATAACAGTACCATTTACTCCATCTTTTTTAATTAATTTACTTGCGGGATTATCACATATGAAAAAAGAAAAATTCTTTTTAGGATTATTAGTGGGTAAGATATTTACTATAATATTCTGGGGTTACATAGGTAAAACTTTAATAGAAAGTTTAACTGATGTTAAAGCATTAATATATATAGGAATTACTTTAGTAGTAGCTTATATAATAAGTAAAATAGTTACTAAAAAGTTAGGTATAGAGTAGTGTTAAAAATTCGGAAATTTCCGGATTTTTTTATTTAAAAATAGGTGCTTGACACACGAACAATTGTATTATATATTTAAGGTGTGGGGGTAATATAAAATGAATAATATAATTGTAAAAGATGAAGTTATGATAGAAAATTTGATTTATGAAGTTAGAGGGAAACAAGTTATGTTAGATAGTGATTTAGCAAAACTTTATGAATGTAAGAATGGTACAAAAGAAATTAATCAGGCTGTAAAAAATAATATTGAGAAGTTTCCAGAAAGATATGCATTTAGAATAAGTGAA
>Ga0247608_10004491_pt1 | contig 15563 bp, 1 predicted proteins | sample 176DNAGHGlowgp2_FD_193490 | JGI IMG/M metagenome (GOLD analysis project Ga0247608, IMG submission 193490) | Sheep rumen microbial communities from Palmerston North, Manawatu-Wanganui, New Zealand - 1766 DNA GHGlow gp2 | ecosystem: Host-associated > Mammals > Digestive system > Stomach > Rumen ... | reverse complement strand
TTGTCTATGTGTATTGGGGATTGGGGTTTGGGGATTGGGGATTGGGGATTGGGCCCAATCCCCAATCCCCAATCCCCAATCCCCAATCCCCAATCCCCATATATGAAAGTAAAAAATAAAAAAATATATTATAAATTTAGTTCAATTATATTTTTTTAATTAGTTTAACATAATTTAATTATTATTTAGAAATATGATAATATTACGAATTTAAACAATATTTTTTCTTGCAATTCTCCTTCTTGGTTTGTCTGGCCTATTCTTTACAACTATTCTTCCCTCTTCTTCATCAATTACTCCTTCTTTATCTTCATCCTTTTTCAATTTAATATCTTTCATTTCATCAGCTTCATCTCCTCCTAATAAATTATATAAAGCAAAGCATTGGCCTACTATTATTGGTTCATTGTTTTCATTTTTCAAATAATTAAGTTCATTCATCAATTGAGCTTCTTTATCATAATAGCTTTCTGGCCAAAATTCAAACATAGATAAATTAAATGGCAATTCTTTTTTTTCGTCATAATCTGTATCTTTTCTTGTACTTACTAAATATCTAGAAATAAATTGACGACATGCTGTGGACAAATTTTTTTTTGTAACTAATTCCAATTTTTTTTCTTTTCCTTCGAATAATTCTAAAATTTTTTTTTTGGTATTTATATCTATGTCTTTTTTATATTCTGCTTGTAAATTATTAATTATAGTATTAAAACATAATAATTCGAAGAAAGAAAAAACACCAATTATTTCTTCAAATTTTATTTTCAATCTTTTATCTGTTAAAAATTCAGTACATTCTTTTGATAATTGAACATAATCTGGCAATTCACCTACTATAGTTTGGATTTGTTCGTTATTTTTTTGTCTTTCTTGAGTTAAATAATATATCAATAATTGAAAAGAGAATAATATACTTGATAATTCTTCAGTTTGTTTATTATATTTTTCAGTTATTATATCATATATAATCTGTTTTTTTTCTAAACTTAAAGGGATTTGCTTATATTTATCTCCAAAGTCTCTTAATACACTAGATTTATCCCCTCTAAATCCTTCAAAAGTATAAGTCACAAATTTTAATTTTTCATAACTATTAAATTTAACTTTTCCTGGAAGAAGGAATTCTCCTAAATTTTTTTCTATTGCATCAAAATCGTATATTAATTGCTTATAATTCATATAATTAATAGTAAAATCTTTTCTAATAATATTTCTTTCGCAATTTTCACTAATATATTTTAAGAAATTTTTATTAATCTCATCAAAATTAAGTGTCTCATTTTTTTTAGCTTTTTGCACATCTATAGTATTTTCCATACTTTTAACAAAATGATGTAAAATTCCGCTTTGTTTTAAAGGCTCAATTAAAGAATCTAAGAAATTATTTTGCCAAGTTATGAAATTTTGATAAGCTGCTGCTATATACATCCCTTTACCAATATCACCATTATCACATAGGAAGCATGCAACACATTGATTTTCATCTAAATCTATAGGTTTCATATCATCTCTACAACTATATTTTGTAGCATATTGTTTTAATTTTTCCCATATTTCTGTGAATGATTGGAATTTATCTTTAAATTTCTGTATGTCATTTTTGTATAAGTCTTCATCTTTTATTTTCCTTTTTGAAGCATCTTCTCTAGATATTTTATATGAATAGTAATCTATCATATAATTAGAAAATTCGTTGAATTCAGGTAAATATTTTATCAAGAATTTTTGTGGTGTATTTTCTTTTAAATAATTATTTAGTAGTGGATATTTTTTTTCATATTCTGGAACTTTTCTAAGTTCATGCTCAAAAGCCTCTTTAGTAGGATATGTAGTCATTAAGAAATATTTATAAAATGGATAATCTTTTTCGTCATATGATTTTATATCATTAGTTTCTAATACTAAAGATTTCATACTATTTTTATCCAATTCTAACATTTTTTCATTATTTTCATTGTATATTTTAGCATAAGCATCATATTCCTTATAAGCCCCTTCTAATAATTTATCAATTTCATCTTCAAATTTTTCTCTATCTTGGATAGTTTTTATTTCTTTACAATTTTTAAGTTTTTCAGAAAGTCTATCGAAAATTAAATTCATAAAAATTTGAATTATTTGAATTCCTTTTGATTGAAGGGCATCTTTTAATAAATTCCAATTTGTTTCTAACATTTGAATACAAGTCATACCATCACAAACATATTTAGATAAATCTTCATTAGTGATAAATTCTAAACAATTAGCATAAAATAAATGAGAATATAATATAAAATTCAAAAGTCTAAAGCCTGCTGATGATAAATTTCTCACCTTCTGATGAATATCCTCGAAAACTAGCTTTGTGATTTTACTCACTCCAAATTTTTCTTTATCAAGTATTGGCTTTATCTTTCTTTCATAATAATCTTTTAATAATAAATTTGGAATATTTTGATCATTATCATAATAGCATATTTTGAATTCATGTTGTTTTTGTGCAAGATCTTTAAAAATTCTATAATGTCCTGGAACATGAGCAAACCCATGTCCACCAGTAATTCCTTTTGGAAGCGGGCCTGATCCAATATTACCCCCACAATTAATACATTTTCCAGATGCATTTGGAAAACCACATGGTTCTATTTCATAATAAACACCACAAGGACATACATATGCACCATAATTCGAAGGTTTGGTATTTAAATGATATTCTAGAAAACTATAATTTTTAACATAAATATTATCTAAGATATTATTTCCAGGAATACAATTTGAATTCAATTTTTCCACACAATCTTTAGTTATCATCTGTGAATATAATAATCCATCTGTTTTTTCACAATTTGAAGTTTGTAGACAAAATCTTAATGCATATAATAATATTTCGAATTGCTTTGCATTAATATCTTTAAGATTTTGTTCATTAACTATTTTCTTTTTCATTGTATTATTAAAAGTTTCATCATTTGAAAAAAGGAAAAATAATTTTTTTGTGATTTCAGGTAATTTTATTTTAGGATCACTAAATATATTTTTAGTATATGAAGAATATTTAGTATATTCTTTTAAATCTTTAACATAATTTTGTAAAGCCAAATTTGATACGATTAAATTTGTTGAAATCAAAAAGTAGTGATCAATTCCATTATTTATAATATAATTAACAAATTCATTTATAGGTTTATCGAAATCAGAAAATTTATAGGTATCAAATTTTTCAAAATTATCTTTGAATATTTGTAGTTTTTGTTGGTCAACATTTGGAAGCATATAATAACTTAACATTGCTTCTTTTTTTTCTACGAATCTATCTTTTAATTCATCGAAAAATTCTATTTGATGTTTTTTGTAGTTATATTTGGCAAAATCTTGATAATTTCCTAATATATGAAAGAATATTTTGAATACATAAATTTTTATCATTTGTCTGACTTCTGTTTTAGCATTACCATTTATTGCTTTGAGTACTTCTTCAGAATGGATAAATTCTTGATTATGGAAGTGAGAAAAATAGACATATTTATATAAATATATTTTTATATAAGCTATTGCGAATAATTGGCATATTAAATCATTTCTAATATTTTTTTTGCCTTCTTTTTTGTCATTATAAATTGTTTCTAATAAATTACAACAATCTCTGAATATATCTAAGCTTTGATCAGATAAAATTAAAGTAGGATTTGTCTTTTCATTTTTTTCCTTATATTCATAATATTTCGGGAAAAATTCTTCATCTTCTTTTATCAAATTAGGTATTGAGTCGAAATAAATATTTATTTTACTTTCAAAAATATTTAATATTATTTCGTTTAATATATCATTATTAGTACTATTAATTAATTCTAATAAAGTTCCTTGATCTTCTTGGAAATTTTTAATAGTGGTTTCAATATAAGGAGGTTCAGATGATAGAAATACATCCATAACAAGTGATATAAAATTATGAGAATAGGAAATCAAATTTTCATTTTTTAATATAGTATCTAATAAAGTTAATCTAAACTTATCATCTTTTATTTTTCTAAATTCACGAACAAAAATCTTCATTATTAATTCTCTGAAATTTTCAGTATTTCCTAAATTTTTGAGTAGGAAATCATATAATTTTGTTAAATTATCTGATAAATCTTTTACTTTTTTGCTAATTTCAAATACATTTTTATTTATTTGTGATATATCTAATAAAATTGATAATATATATAAATTATTTTCTTCATTGCTTTTATTAGCATTATTAAGCCCTCTCTCAATTTCAAAGAATTCTTGAATAGTATATATTTCATTTGAATATATAGATAATTCTTCAATTATTATTAAACAATCTTTTGTTATTGTTTTCAATGAATTTATATAATTATAAAATTCTTGCCCTTTTTTATTATTAAACATTTCTTTATCAATACAAATTTTTAATAAAGCTTCAGTAATATAATAAAAAGGTGATTTTAATTCTAAAGTATGATGAGGATTTCTTTTCTCGTCTTCTTCTAATATTATTTCTCTGTTTTTTATTAATTTTTCCATTTTATTAAAAACATTTGTTTCACTAGCGGAATCTTGGATTTTATCATATAAATTTATTAATATAAATATATATTGACTGTATGTTTCCATCCATACCATTTTTTTCGCCAATGCTTTAATTGGATCTATTTCTTCTCCTTCATCTCCTGTGTTGAATCTTTCATGAAGCATCATTTTCAAAATATTCTTATATATATCTATTTTATCAAATAAATCATTTATTTTAGGCAAATTTTCTGATAAATATATTAGATAATAATCCTCCATTAATAATTCATAAAATTCTCGAGAATCTTTTTGATATTCATTTTCTATACCATTTAATTTTTCAAAAATTTTATTTTTTAGTATTTCTATTTCAGAATTTCTTTGTTGGTTTTTCACTTTATTTTTATATTTATTTAAAAAGTATACAAGATCTAAACCTTCTTCATCTCTTAAATATATGATATTTCTTTCTTCTTCGAAATATTTATCTTTTACTTCACTTCTAATATATTTTACAATTTTTTTCAATGGAATATAAATTCCAGGTAATCTTAATCCCATCAATAATGAAACTTTATTATTTTTTATTTTCTTCTTAACTGCATTTAGAGAAAAATCGACGTTATCTAAATAAGTTTCTATTAAAATTTTAACTAATTTATTATTTAAATAATAATTTTTTTCTTGGTTTTCTTCTTTAATTTTGTTTTTCTCTTCTTTAATTTCATTTTTCTCTTCTTTAATTTCATTTTTCTCTTCTTTAATTTCATTTTTCTCTTCTTTAATTTCATTTTTCTCTTCTTTAATTTCATTTTTCTCTTCTTTAATTTTGTTTTTCTCTTCTTTAATTTCATTTTTCTCTTCTTTAATTTCATTTTTCTCTTCTTTAATTTCATTTTTCTCTTCTTTAATTTCATTTTTCTCTTCTTTAATTTCATTTTTCTCTTCTTTAATTTCATTCTTTTCTTCTTTAATTTCATTTTTCTCTTCTTTAATTTCATTTTTCTCTTCTTTAATTTCATTTTTCTCTTCTTTAATTTCATTTTTCTCTTCTTTAACTTCATTCTTTTCTTCCTTTTTGTTTTTATCTCCGTTATTATTTGGAGGTAATTCTTCAGCTTTATTGTTTTTATTATTTAATATTTGGTTGAAAATAAATGTTGAAAGGAAATTATCCTTTTCTAATTGAAATATCAATTTTGTTAAATCATCAGTGAATAAATTTAATAAATATTTTTGAACAACTGAAATAATACCAACATCATCTTTTGTAAAATATTCTTTTTTCTTTATTATTTTTCCAATATCGATTTCAGTTTTAGGCCTTTTTAAAACACAATTTATTAAGAATTTAGAGAATTCTTCATTATTCTCTAAAAATTTCATTACTTTAATTGGATAATTGTTTTTATCAATTCCTTTTATATTAATCAGAAAATCATAATTAAAATATGAAAAAGTATCATAAATACTTTTCAAAAATTCTTTATCTAATTTAAGGCAATTTTTGAATAGATCTTCTTGTTTATATTTCATTATATCAATAATAGAAAAATCTTCGCCTCCTAAATGGTCAATAAATATTTGATAAAAGTCACTTAAATGCGAAATTGTTTCTTTGATTTGATTTCTTTTGACATATCCAATCTTTTTTGGATCATTTTCATCTGACTCAAATATTCTGTTCATATGAACAGAAAAAATATATACCTTTTTATTATCTTCTTCTATATAATTTTTTTCTTTAATGTAATTTTCAATGAAAAATTTAACATAATTCATTATATCTGTTTCATATGGATTGAATTTAAACACAACAATTTTTATTTTATTTTCTTCTCCTATATAAACTTTTTCTAACTGAGCTTCAAGTTCATTTTCTGCACTTAGAGAACTTATAGGTATTTCATATATATTATTTTTATGTATTTTACCTAATAAATCAGTATCAAATTCATTTGGAAATTTTGAAGTAATAGGTGTATCAATACTTGTAAATGTATATATCACATTTTTATAATTTTTCATTGCCTTCAAAAATTTAAATAAATTTGAATGTTCTCCTTTTTGATAAAAATCTATTATTTTATCTGCTATTTTTGGATAAATTTGTTCAAATCCTGAATATTTTAATAAAAATATTATATCTTGTGGTAAAGTAAGTGCAATTTTTTCTAAGACTAAATCTTGTATATCTTGAACTAATAATGTTTTTCCTAATTTTTTACATTCAGTGATTTGACTATATATAATACCATGAATTTCTTCTTTATCGCAATTAATCAATAAATTATATAAATTATAATTAATATTTATTCCATTATTTTCAGTCAAATGTTGATTTGCAAAATCTTGAATCATATTATATATATTTTCAGCTTCATTTATAAAATCTTCACTTAATAAATATTCAAAAGATATTATATGCTTTTCAAATCTATTTAAGAAAGGAGCCATTGCTTTTTCTATTGATTGATCATCATATAAAACAATGCATTTAAATCCATCATTAACTAAAGAAAAAGTATTATTTGTACTTCCCATAGCAATTCTCGCATAATTTTTTTGATTAACCACTGTGAAATTTTGATTGAATAAATCATATAAAGATGGATACATAGCTTCTAAATCTGTTAGTAATAATATTTTATTTTGTTCCATTTGAAGTTGTATTTTATTTAATATTTTAAGGCCATATCCTTCTGAATGGACATCTTTGGTAAAACCACTTCCTATATAAAAAGATAAATCCTTATTTAATTCTGTTTTTAATTCTTCAGAAGAAAGAATAGAATTTAATAAATAATTTGAAATAGATGATTTTGATACAAGAAGTAAATATCTACTTTCTTTATCTTTTATATTTTCGCATATAGTTTTAATAACATCATATTCTTTTCGTACATCACAATTAACAAATCTTTTCTTGAAACATTTTTTAATTAATTCTAAAGAAGTTGTACTTCCTTCTTGACCTGCATTAAATTCTAGACCAGCAAAATTTCTTTCGATACTTTTAATACCTATTTCTTGTAATACATTTTCATCTATTAATAAATCATTATCTTCTTCTTTTTTTTGTAATAATTGCCTCATTGCTGTTTTAATTAAATGATAAAAGTCTCTTGATCCATGAAAATCTTCTTTGATTGTATAATTAGTCCTTAATATTTCTTTATATTCTTCATAAGTATTAGCTAAAGCAATGAATAAACTTTTGTTATCTTGGGCTAATTTTTCATTATAAGACTCAGCTATTGTTATAGCTGTTGTTTCTAAATCTTTTATATCTGGAGCAGGTATAGATAAATATAGACCTCTATTCATTTTTGAAGCATCTAAAACCCAATTTGATATTCCAACAAAAGCTATTTTTTTATTTCCTTCATTAAGATCATATTCCAATTCTGAATGTATAACTTTTAAAGGATTATTTGGAGAATGCTCAGCAAGACCCATTTCATCAAAGTAAATCATTGATATTTTATCTAAATTATTATCTTTATCTTTATCATTATTCTTTAAAAGAGATCTTGCTTTCTTGAAAATATTTAAAACACCTTTTGAAGTAGAACCTAAAGAACCTTGGAAAGCATTAATAAATAATTTAGGTAATGTTTTAAATAATAAATTGTTAGACGCATCACCTTTCATTGCATCAAATAAAAGTTGAACACTCAAAGATTTACTACATCCAGGCTTTCCTACTATAAACAATGGTACTTTAGCATTAACACATGTAAATAAAGTAAAAAGATTTTCTAATAATGCTCGGTTTTTAGCTATACCTATTTTCATTTCTATATTTTTAGTGATAAATTTCTGTTCTCTTTCAGGAATTTCGATAAAATTATCTCCGAATAATACATTCATTTTATCGGCTAATTCTTTTCGATATGCTTTATTTGATAAGCGCATATAATAGCATAAATATATACTTAATTTAATTGAATTGACATAAATTTCTCTATTACTTAAATTTTTATAAAATAAATCAACTTCACCAAAACTTTCTTTTTTCTCCATTTCCTCATAGAGTTTTTTAATTTTTCTATAATATTCAACAAAAAATGTATAAAAAATACTAAAACGTCTTATTTCACGAAGAGAAACAGAGGAAACATCATTTTGCTTTCTTACATAATTTTGTGCTTCAATAATAGCTTTACTTGATAATCTTTTTAAATCTTGACACATAGTATAATCTTCTTGAGATATATAATGTCCCATATTTTCTCTTTTAAAATTCTGTTTGTCTTTTTGTTTAGCTTCTATTTCTCGCCAAAAGAAATTTTCAATAGGACTCACTACCATATTATTAATATAACTTTCTTCGTCTCCTGGAGTAAGATTTCCAAAATTAAATACAAAATTAAGTAACGAAAAAGGTAAAGGATTAACAGTATATACTAAAGTTTTTTCTTGGACATTTTTCATTTTCAGAGCATAAGTATCAGCTCCTTTAGTTCCATAACGATATGGATTACATGCTCCAATAAAAAATATATTTTCAGGAAGTTCTACGCCTTGGCAACTATGTTTCGTCATCATTTCACAAATTAATCCCATACAATTACAGGTATTAATTTCATCAAGAAATACCCATAATTTTTTCTTAAAATATTTTTGGCCTTTTTCTTTATATTTTTTATATTTTTTTTCTTCTTCTTCTTTCAATTTTTCTGCTTTTTTAATTATACTATCATATTTAACTCCATCAATTTCTTTTTCTTCAAATAAAAATTTAACAATTTCTTCATCAGTTATTCCTGCATGAATATTTAATATTTCCATTTTACTATCACCATTATTTATTAATTCAGATAATTTTCTTATAAGTGAAGTTTTTCCACAACCTGTTTCACCCATCATAATTACAGGGATATTTTCTCTAATTCTAAGTAATATTAAAATCATTTTAATAAAATTATCTGCAGTAAAAACATATTCACCCACAATTTCTTCTATTGATTTCAATTTTAATTTATCTGGATCTATTTTATTTTTATCTTTTTCTATATTTATAGCTTTGTCTTTGGTATATACAGGATTTGTTATAGATAAAATTTCTTTTATTTCTTCCAAAAATTTTGGATGAGTAAATTTAGCATAACGTTTTAATTCTTTAGGCTCTGGTTCTATTTTATCATCTTGATTATTAACTCTATAAGCTTCATTCTGTATTTTAACTAAATTACTTCTCAATTGTAATAATTGTGAATATTCATTTCTATTCGGATTTTCCTTAGTAATAATAGTGAAATCTTGTCCTTCGCCTTCGTGGAAAAAGACTAAAGCAGGATCAATTTTATTACAAGATATAATATCACCGGGTTCAGATAATGCTTTTATTGCAATTTCTTCTTGTTTATTTGCATCATAATTTCCTCTTTCTATTTTTATTTTATAAGTTTCTTGTTGTGCAGTGAGTATTTTATCAAAAGCACCTTGAGTAAAATGAATTGTATTTTTTATAAAACTTTTAACCAAAATTTCCCTCAAATTTTTAAAATTATGATTATTTAAAATGTTACCATATTGAATTAAATTTGCTGCTGAAAGTGTAAAATTCATACTAAATTTTTTTAATTGACCTGATAATACATTTATAAAAGATTTAATTTGATAATATGTTGGATATTCTATTTTTAATTCTTTTTTTATTAAATCTTTAATTAATTTATCACATTCTTTTTGCTCAAGTGATACTGCATCAATTGCTGTATCAATTTTAAAATCTTCGTCTATTAATGTTTTAAAATCATCTCTTGATAAAGATACTTCGTTGATTATCAAATCTTTTTCAGATATTTTATTACTATTTAATAATTTTATATAATTACAAACAATTTGAATATTAGAATTCAATTCTTTTTCTATTATTAAAGGAGGTAAATCAGCAATTTTCATTTCAGTTCTATTTTTAAACATACTCAATAAAGGATATTTATGGAAAAAATTAACAAATCCACAAGGAATTTCGATAATTATTTTCACTTTTTTTGATAAGTAGAATAAATTTTCATTTTGCCCATATAATTTTGTTATAAGGAAACTATATAGAAAATCCTTCATTAATTCTTCATGTTTAGAATCATCTAAATCTAAATGAATAACAGTATTTTCATTATTTTCGATTTTATTCTGAATTTTTTTTAAACGATTTATTACATCTTTTCTAGTAAATTCCCCTCCAAATGGAAAATGAATATATTTTTTTTTCTCTTCTTTTACTTTCATTTTTATTCTTGTAGATTTTCCAACACCAGCTCTATCAGAACTTATAATTTCTACATTTTCATCATATAATTTTTGCTCCTTTTTTTTCATATCATCATGTTTTAAATATTCATGTCCAGTTATTCCTTCCAAAGCTTTTACTAAACTATCTTCTTTTTTCGAATAAGCAAATGCCACACATGATTTCATTTCATTTTTTCTAGAAGAATATAATATATTTATTAATCTTGTTAATGTTTGTCTCCTTTCAGAAGTCAATTGCTCTACTTTTCCTATCATAAAAAATACTTGATATTGACATAAAAATGCCCTATGCATAAATGCTGTAATTTCTTCAGACGTTGTTTCCTCATTACATAATAATACTGTCTGTGCCATTGGTGGATGACCTGTTAAAAAATTGAACCAATTTAATATATGTTCTTCTATACCTTTTTGAACTTCTCCGATTTTATCATCTTCTAAAAGATATGTAAATAATCCTACAAATTTTTCTTTATATTCATCTTTTATTAAATTATTTTGATAAATTGATTCTAATTTTAAATTATTTTTTTTGAGGAAACTTGCCAAAAATGTTTTAATATTTTCAAATAAACATTTATATTTATCTTCATCTTTTTCATAATCATAAACAAAATTTAGTTCTCTTAAATTTTGATTAGAATTAATTTGGTCATTTGTTAAAAATTGTAAAAATGGTAATAATGTATTATTTTTTTCTTTTTTTAAACATGAATTTAATAAATTAAATTGCCTTCCATATACATATCTTATCAATTCTTCATTTCTATAATATCTTGTTTGTATATCATTTATTTTCAAAAAAAGTTTATCTAAGTATTTACTACATGTTGTATAATTTTCAACATATTTATCATCAATACTAAAAACTGGATTGGTATCTTTTATATCAATTATGACTTTTATATTTTCACTATATCCTTTTTCTCCAACTTTTTTCAATAATTGATTTATTTTTTCAATTTCATTTACTCTTTCAGAAAATGATTTATATAAATTAAAAATTTCTTTTTCTTCCTTGGATTTATCATCTCCCAATTTCCTAGTAAGCATTGCACGTTCTCTTAATTCTATTATATTATCATAATTCATTTTTTCTTTTGTACCTGGCTTTTCTGAATTTTCATATTCACCTTCAAAATTTAGATAAGGATCTTTATTATTATTAATAGTTAAAGTAAACACAGAATTTTTCATAATATCTTTTATCTGTTGTAAAGTTGCTTTAGATTTATCTAATTTTTTTAAGAATAATTCTTTTATTTCTCCAGCTCGATTTGTATAATTCTGAAAATGAGCAGCTATTCCTTTTTTTTCAGGAACTTTTTTAATAAAGTCTTTAATTAATTCTTTATCTGTTTTTTTTCCTTTTATTTCCCCAATAAATGTTGAGCATTTTATCATATCTTGTATATCATTATTTGTTATTAAAGAATCTTCTGACATATTAACCATTTCTTGAATGGTTCTTATATCTTTATCACCTAATTTAGCGATAAATTTAATCGAACCTTTTCGTATAAATGTATAATGTAATATATTTAAGCATTCTCTATCATCCTCAGTTGGATCCAATATCTTTAATCCATTTTTTTCCAAAATATCTCCATACTTTTTAATATTATCTATAGTTGGACTTTTTTGTAAAAGACCATTTTTAATTTTATCTAGTTCTTTGTAGAAATCAGTTTTTTCTGCTTCTAATTCATCAATAAAATATATGCAACTATTAGAAGTTAAAAATATTTCTTCTTTTTGATTAAATATTTGTATATCTCCTTCTAACTTTAAAAATTTTTCACTTTTTTCATTTTTATATTCTTCTTTATTAAAATAATTTGCCAAGTTTAATAATTCACTTTTTAATTTTTTCTTTTTTTCGTTTTTTAAACTCTTGAAACATTCTTTTAATATAGATGGATGAATTTTTTCCATCCAACTAGTATTTTCAAATAGTAATTTTAATTCATTGAAATCTTTTTCAGTTTGTCCAAAAATTTCACTTTCTTTTTTATAGAATCTATCATTTGATTTTTTAGCTCTAAATAACTGAAGAAAAAATATAGAATTTTTTAATTTTTTAATTTTATCGAATTCATTTTGAGGAAACAATAGATGAGCATCATCAATTTGACTTTTTGTATCTGGCTTTTCGCATTCATTCATCATACCTGATTTTATTTTATTATTCAAATTTTCAATTTTTATAAGATCATTTTTGCGTTCTTTTGGAAAAAATTCTTTAATTATATTTTCTAGTAAACCTAAATATCCAGTAACTTTAATTATTGAGGTACACTTTTGTTTAAGTATATCCATACTTTTTTCAACATCTTCATCATTATTCAAAAATAATATTTTTAGTTTATTTTTAAAAATTTCTTTTTTTTCTTTACTGAGAAATATATTTTTATAGGTATTATAATTTATTTCACTACTTTTAATTTTTTTTAAAATATTTTCTTGCATCTGAAAAATATTCATTAAATATTTTGTCTTATTTAAATCTGCCATAGTTAATTTATTAAAAAGTTCACCTTTTTGAATTCCTTCTAATAATTGAAAAGATTCAATATCTTTTTCTTCACTAAATAATTCTTCTTCTTTTATTACAAAACTGTCTATTTTGTCCAATAAAGATTCAATTACCTTTATCGAATTTAATTTTTCTAATAAAAATAAAATACTTTTAGCATTTAATCTTTCTTTATTTTTTGTTAAATAACCTGTTAATCCCTCAATTACTTTTTTGGATAAATCTTTATAATTTGTAGCAAGATATATATATATATCTCTTTTTGTTTCTGGCGATAAAATATATTTCTCTATTGTATTTGTCATGAATTTTTCCATATCATATACCTTTTGGAAATCTATTATATAAATATAATAAGCAACTTCTTCAACAAATTTAGGGCAAGTTTCGGCTTTATAAGTACCCATTATACCTTTAAATTTTTCTCTTATATTTTGGACTAAAAGATAATCAAAAATATTTTTATTTTTATAATCAAACATTTTAAGCAATTTCCCGAAATTTTTCATATCTGTAAGCTGATTAACAATTCTACTTTTAAATTCTGCCAAGCAAAAAGAATATATTTTGAATATATTTGAATTATCCCATTCTTTGAAAAATTGTTCTGTCATCGTATCGAAATCGAATCCTTTAATTATATCTAATGTTCTATAATATTTATTTTGATATCTATCATCAAAAAAATATGTATCCATTTTAATAAATTCTAGAATTTCTTCATTTTTTAAAATTCCTTGTTTTATTGAATTTATACCGTTTTCATGTATTTTATAATTAAGATTTAAATTATCATTTTTTAAATTATCATCAATCTTTGAACATAAAATCATAGCTTTATTAATTAAAAATAATCTTTTAACATCATCATTAAAATGAATATAATGTTCCCAAAACTCCTTATCAAATGAAATAAAAGCTTTATTATTATTTAATTCATACTTAATTATTTTTTCAATTTCTTCAATTATTTTTTCCAAATTATCTGTTTTTTGCGGATTTTCCAAGCTGGACATTAAAATTTTATTTTTGTATTTTATACAACAATCTGATATTTGTTCTATTTTATCATTTATTAAAATTAAAACTTTTTCAATAGAGCCACAAAAGCTGAGAATACCTATAATTTTTTCGATTGTTAATTCTTGTTCAAACATTTTTTGAATAAGTTCTTCTGATATTTTAAGCTTCGGGAAAAATTTGGATTTCTCAGGAAGAATTTGAATTAAATATTCCCATAAATTTTTTCTTTCAACCATATCATTTGCTTTTTCTCTTTCGTATATGAATCTTACATAAAATAACAAAGTATAAAAAAGCTTATAATATAATTTTTTATCCTTTTCAACACAATGTTGACTAATTATTTCTGGTTTTCTTTCTAATAATCCTAAAATAACCGAATAATCTTTATAATTTAAATTTTCAGGTAATAAAATATTTTCTATTTTGAAACTTTTAAGAAATAATTTGATTTCTTTATCTGCATAACAATTTTTGAAAATTTCTAAATAAAAGTCCAAATATGTTTTTTTACCAAAAACAGCAAGTTGTGATTCAGTTATCAAATCTCTATAAATTTGATCTTTTTGCTTTTTTTTTAATTTATCTTTTACATATTTAATATAAAGTTTAAGTTGTTCTAGTTTCGAAAAAGCTATGTGTGGAGGTGGATAATATGTACTAGTCCATCCTTTATACTCATTAAATTCAAAATCATAGATAAAATTATTTTTTGTGTGTCTGAAACTTATTGGACCTGGAAAAGTATGTCTAGCATTCTTTAGATTTACTATTGCTTTATATTTTTTTGATTTTTGATCCCTATTTTCTTCTTTTAATTCATTCTGAACTATTTCAATTGAATTTATAAACACAGAAAACTGCTCTCTTTTATATGCTTGATCTTCTCTATATACTGCTTTTGGATCTCCCGCTTGTAAATTTGCTAAGCCTTTTCCCTTTGAAATTTCATAATTTAATAATTTATTAAGCTTGCTTTGGTTAGATGTTATAAAAAACACCTTCTTTGTTTCTGATTCGTCTTTCTTTTGTTCTGACATTTTTATATATAAAGATAATTAATTTTTTTTTTATATATTTTAAAAATGATAAATAGTTAATATAATTTATGTTTTATTATTTTAATAAATAATATGGGGATTGGGGATTGGGGATTGGGGATTGGGGATTGGGGATTGGGCCCAATACCCAATCCCCAATACCCAAACCCCCATCCCCCATCCCCCTCCCCCTCTTAAAT
>Ga0247608_10004490_pt1 | contig 15563 bp, 12 predicted proteins | sample 176DNAGHGlowgp2_FD_193490 | JGI IMG/M metagenome (GOLD analysis project Ga0247608, IMG submission 193490) | Sheep rumen microbial communities from Palmerston North, Manawatu-Wanganui, New Zealand - 1766 DNA GHGlow gp2 | ecosystem: Host-associated > Mammals > Digestive system > Stomach > Rumen ... | reverse complement strand
TACTAAGACCACTCGATTTTTTAAATCAGAGGGACAGGTTTTTGATTGAAGACACATGGAAGCACTCGAACTCCTTGCTACATAACTTTTTTAGCCATGAAGCAACTGCTAATTTGCTGATAAGAACTTGAGTCGCTGGATAACAACGAAAAAGTCAATTTGCCATAATCTCGAACTGTTTGCTATGGACTCCGTTGCCCTGCATGGTGAACGTTCATCGGGGGATGAGGAAAAGAGGCTTCTTGCGGCGAGACCTTCATTTACCATGTGCCTATCTATGGGCGACAGCCGTGCCAACTTGCCTCCATATCCCTATGCAGCTTAATATGGCATGCTTTCTTCGTCGGGAATGACGATACCGTTTCCCTCGCCCTTGCACTGTCTCGCCAGGCTCTTCCTTTGCTGTCGGTCAGGACTGTGAACGCAGATAAACGCTACCCCCTGCCGTGGCCCCCTCCGCACGCTCGCAGAGCTCGAAAGCCCGAGTTAATATTCCGTTTGATGCCGCAAAGATAGGAAAACATCCGCAATCCTCCAAATAATTCGGCCATTATTTGTTATAATCCATTTTTTTTCGTATATTTGCACCCAGATTGCGACAAGAAGTCGTAAATGTGATTGTTCTTTGAAACTCAAGAACCTCTTGTTCCGTCAAGAGTAGCCTACCGATAGTGCGTCGCTGGCAACGGCGGGGTGCGGAGCTTCTGGACAACGTGGCGAGGCGTGGAGCATCACTCCACGCAGCTGCAAGGCTGACCGACATGGACAATGTAAGTGAACCGTCGCTATCAACCATCGTTACGAAGAACCAGCCTACGGATGCTAAATGGCTGGAGCCAAAAAATGGCGGGTGGGCAGGTTGGTCTTGTTTTGGCAAAGGCCACACGGATGTAGCCCCACCGGTGGATAGGCGGGTCCTAAATCGGACGAAGTTGTTTATACGGAACTCGGTAAACCTGTAGGTCTCCGACCTCCCGCAAGGGAGAGGTAAGGAATCGGCAACGAGACTCGAACGACCTGCAGGCAGATGAACGCGGAGAAAGCGAATGCCTCGCTGTAACGGCGGGGATAGGGATTGAAACATTATCCCACGCGAAAGCGGGCAGACTTCCGTAAGGTAACTCTCTGTGAAACGGCGAGTAGAACCCAAAGAATGAGGAAAGGCTATGGAGCGGGATAAAACCCGTGGGCATCCTCAGCCAGCAATGGCAAGTGGGCTGCAGACCTGAGTAATGGGCGCTCGTAAGAGCCGAATTAGTTAGAACAAAAATTAATTTAGAATTACGCGAGCCGTGTGCGGTGAAAGTCTCATGCACGGTTCTTGAAGGGGAAAGCGGGGGAAACCCCGCTGCCCTACTTGGAACAAGCAAAAGAGAAAAATGGCAAATAAGGATATCGCACTCAAATGGCTTGAGCAGGTAGATGAAGACATCGTGACAGCCGAGGCTCTCTATTCAACGGGGCATTGGCTGTACATCGGTTTCTTGTGCCATCAGGCCGTAGAGAAAGTGATTAAGGCCTATTGGTTAGCATGCCGGGATGATGAGCCTATTTATCTTCATAACCATTTCAGATTGTTGGAAGGCTGTGGACTGAAAGGGCTACTAAGCGACGAGCAGCGTCGATTCATCGAAATAATGTCGCCAATGTACATTGCAGGACGATATCCAGAATATAAAAGCCAGGTAGCGCGGATGCTCAATGATAAGGGTAGTGCCTATCTCATAGAACAAACCAAACAATTTAGGGAATGGATACTCCAAAAGTGCTCACTCGTGACGAAGCCTTAGCCCTCGTCAGACAATACAAGCAAGTCATAGCCTCCCGTTTTACAAAGGAGCCAGAGGTTTATATGTTTGGATCATATTCCAAGGGATGTGCTAATCCTTGGAGCGATATTGATGTTGCCGTTATTGTGACCACCCTGGAAGGCAAGGACTGGCTGGAGTTGTCGGCAGACCTGTGGCATGATGTTGATAAAGTGAGTCTGCTCATCGAACCGGTTCTTATGTCGAAAGAAGAAGACACGATTCTCTACCGTGACGTCATGCGTACAGGTATTACGGCGTAAGACTCTCGTGACAATCTGCGGGTGTAGTGTAATGGCAGCACGCAAGACTTCAGATCTTGATTCGGCGTACCTCCAGTGCGCAGGCGCGGGTTCGATTCCCGTCACCCGCTCTTTTGAAAGTGAAGAATGAAGAATGAAGAGTGAAGAATTGCAGATCGACGCATAGCGTCAATGAAAATGCGGGCATAGTGTAACGGCAGCACACAGGTTTTCGGGGCCTGAATGTCAGCTTCCAATCTGACAGAGGTGGTTCGACTCCGCCTGCCCGTGCAACGATGGACGAAGAGCAACTTCAGCAGCAACAGCCTAAGGCGAAGGACAATTTCCGGCGGTGGGACGATCCGCTCTTTGACGACCTTCGCCGGATTTTCTCGCGTGCAAAATTGCGCGAAGTACTGACACATAGTTCCTTCTATGAGCAGGAGGGACGTGGCAACAGCCGCCATGTGTTCGCAGGGATGTTCGTGTTCAAAGGCCAGGTGGCTGAGGTGCTGTTCCGCTATGCAGCCGGCGAGGGCACGCGACTGCAGCATATCCTGGGCAACCTGTTCCGCAACGAACGGCTGGAGCGGCAGTTCGACGAATGGCACTTGGGACAGTTCGCCCGTGCCGGCGAGAATTTCGACATCAAGACTCATAAGCATATCTTCGTCTATGCCATCTATGGCTATGTGTCAACCCTCGACGAAGACATCCGCCAATGGTTTATCTCCAAATACATAATAGGTGAGGCCGAGCACCTGTTGAGGCATAGGCGTCGCAACCTTAACCTGCTGTCACAGGCTGACGACATCGTACGGAAGACCGATGGACGGAGGCTGACATTGGAGATGGAACAGACGCCGGAGGGACTGCATAGGGCGAAAGCTGTGCTTTCTGACGGTACTCTGCTCTGTGCAGCGGAAAGCAAGAGTTGGCGCTACGCCAGACACAAAGCCGCTAAGATGGCCCTCGACATCCTGTCCATGCCATCACGTAAATATATTCTCTCCAATCCGGAGTATCAGGCACGTGTATTAGCGAAGAAGGAGGAAGAAAAGGCTAAGCGCAAGGCAGAAATTGAAGCGCGTGATGCTGCAAAGGAAGCTTTACGGTCAGAAAAGAAAGAACAGCGCAAGGCCGAAGCCCGTGAGCGCGATGCCAAACGGCGCGCCAGCCAGGCAGCCGCCAAGATCCGCAAGGCAGAGAATGCCCGTCGCGCTGCCATCAAGGCCGCCAAGGAGGCGCGGCCGATGAGTGCCAAGAAGCGTCGCTTCCTGGAGGACAAGAAGAAATAGCGGACTGCATAAAATTTTTCTATAATTTTGAGCGAAGCGACCATTCAGCAAGATATGACTGAGTATTTACCGCAAGTATCTTCGGGCTACATCCCCAAAGGTAGCAATAACTGAGCGAAAAAGCAAAATTTATTTGGTATTTCGCTCAGTTATTGCTACCTTTGCCGAGGTTTTCACAGAATAAATCTTTCATGGAAATAAAAACAGCCGAATTTACGCTTAGTGCCCCAATGGTGGGCATGTGCCCCAACGACACAAAGCTGGAGTATGCCTTCATTGGTAGGTCGAACGTGGGCAAGTCGAGCCTGATCAACATGCTCACGCGCAACAGCCACCTGGCCAAGACCAGCTCTACGCCAGGTAAGACGCTGCTCATCAACCATTTTCTCATCAACCGCGAGTGGTATCTGGTAGACCTGCCGGGCTACGGCTATGCCAAGCGCTCGAAGAAGGAACTGGCGCGGCTGGAGCAGATGATCAGCGGCTACATACTACAGCGCCGACAACTGGTGTGCACCTTTGTACTTATTGACATCAGGCATGAGCCACAGCAGATAGACCTGGAGTTCATGGAGTGGCTTGGCACGTCGCAAGTGCCCTTCGCCATCGTCTTCACCAAGGCCGACAAGCTGACCCGCAACAAGGCCGCCCAGCAGGTGGAAGCCTACAAGAAAGCGCTGTTGGAGACATGGGAGGAGCTGCCGCCGGTGTTCGTCACGTCGGCTCAAGACCGACAGGGACGCGACGAAATACTCTCCTACATAGACCAAGTGAACAAAGACATCAATGGCTAAGGACACTCCCTTCCTCGACGTGCAGCAGCTCACCAAAAGGTTTGGCAGTCTGCTGCTGTTTGAGAACATTTCGTTCTCGGTGGCTGAAGGCCAGCGCGTAGGCATCGTGGCCAAGAATGGTACCGGCAAGTCTACGCTGATGAATATTCTCATGGGCAGGGAAGGCTACGACGGCGGAACGATGGTCTACCGCAACGGCATACGTGTGGGAATGCTCGAGCAGAGTCCCGTGTTCGACCCTGACGAGAGCGTGCTCGATGCCTGCTTCAACCACCACGGCGACCCAGAGCGCATACTCAAGGCCAAGCAGATACTCACCAAACTCAAGATAGGCAACCTGGAGCAGCCCATGGGGCAGCTCAGCGGCGGGCAGCAGAAGCGCGTGGCTCTGGCCAACGTGCTCATCACCGAGCCAGACCTGCTTATGCTCGACGAACCCACCAACCACCTCGACCTGGAGATGACAGAGTGGCTCGAGGGATTCCTCAGCCGGGGCAACAAAACCATCCTCATGGTCACCCATGACAGATATTTCCTCGACCGGGTGTGCTCGGTGATACTCGAGATAGACGACCGCACACTCTACACCTATCGCGGCAACTATGCCTACTACCTCGAAAAGCGCCAGGAGCGCATAGACAACCGGAGGGCCGAGATAGCCCGTGCCAACAACCTGTACCGTACAGAGCTGGAGTGGATGAGACGCATGCCACAAGCCAGAGGCCACAAAGCCAAGTACCGCGAGGATGCCTTCTACGAGCTGGAGCAAGTGGCCAGGCAGCGCGTGGAGGAAAGGCAGGTGAAGCTCAAATCGAAGAACGTGTACATAGGCTCAAAGATATTTGAATGTCAATACGTGTCGAAAAGCTTCTGGAGCCAAAGTGGGGTAGGGGAGCAAGAGACCGTTATCCTGAAAGACTTCTACTACAATTTCTCGCGCTTCGAGAAAATGGGCATCGTAGGCAACAACGGCACTGGCAAGTCCACCTTCGTGAAGATGCTCCTGGGACTGATAGCCCCCGACAGTGGGAAGTTCGACATTGGCGACACCGTCAACTTCGGCTATTTCTCGCAGGAGGGACTGGCCTTCGACGAACAAACAAAGGTCATCGACGTGGTGAAGGACATAGCCGAGTACGTGGACCTCGGTGGCGGACGGCACCTTACGGCAACGCAGCTCCTACAGCATTTCCTCTTCACGCCCGAACAGCAACACAACTACGTCTACAAGCTGTCGGGTGGAGAGCGCAGAAAGCTCTACCTCTGTACCGTGCTCATGCGAAGCCCCAACTTCCTGGTGCTCGACGAGCCTACCAACGACCTCGACATAGTGACCCTACAGATTCTCGAGGAATACCTACAGGACTTCCCCGGGTGTGTCATCGTGGTCAGCCACGACCGCTACTTCATGGACAAGGTGGTAGACCACCTGCTGGTGTTCAAGGGCAATGGCGTGGTGAGCGACTTTCCCAGTAACTACACACAGTACCGCCAATGGTTGCAACTGCAGCCCAAGAGCAGCTCCTCGCCGACCGACAGCGCGGCCAAGGAAGCTGCCCTCGCCGCCAAGCGCGAACGGCGCAACAAGGAGAGCAGTCAGCGGCTGAGCTACAAGGAGCGCATAGAGATGAAACAGCTCGAAGAAGACATTGAGCGTCTGGAGCAGGAGCAGCGCCAGACAGAGCAGCTGCTGTGCAGCGGTACGCTCTCCGTAGCGGAGCTTACCGAGAAGAGTAAGCGCCTGCCCATACTCAAGGACGAACTCGACGAAAAGTCGATGAGATGGCTGGAACTCTCTGAGAAAAAATAATTTAATCATAAATACGAATAACACCTCTATCAAGAATGAAACGATTATTCACTGTTGCAACGCTTGCCGCCGCCACCGCTTGGTGGTGTGTTCAGCAAGTAAGTGCCTGTACCAATTTTATTGTAGGCAAAAAAGCTTCAGTCGACGGTTCGGTCATCTGTTCCTATAACGCCGACTCCTATGGAGCCTTTATGAAGCTCTATCACTTCCCTGCGGCAAGACACGCCAAGCAAGACATGCGCAAAGTGTATGATTGGGACACCAACAAGTATCTCGGAGAGATAGCCGAGGCTGAGCAAACCTACAATGTCATAGGCAATATGAACGAATGGCAGGTAACAATAGGCGAGACTACCTTCGGCGGACGCGAGGAAATGGTTGATTCCACCGGAATCATAGACTACGGGTCGCTCATCTATATAGCACTACAGCGTTCGAGAAGCGCGCGCGAGGCCATCGGCGTAATGACAACTCTTGTCGAGCAGTATGGATACTGCTCCGAGGGAGAGACATTCACCATCTGCGACCCCAACGAGGCCTGGATCATGGAAATGATGGGGTGTGGCCCCGACCGCAGCGTGTCCAAGGAGCGCACGGTGTGGGTGGCCTTGCGTGTACCCGACGAGGCCATCTGCGGCCATGCCAACCAGAGCCGTATTACCACCTTCAACCAGAAGGACAAGCAAAACGTGATGTTTTCGAAGAACGTGGTGAAATATGCGCGCAAAAAAGGGTGGTTTAGCGGCAAGGATGCCGATTTCAGCTACAACGCCGCCTACGCCGCCCCCGACTTCTCTGGCCGTCGCATCTGCGACGCCAGAGTGTGGCAGTTCTTCAACCGCTTCTCCGATGAAATGGGGCAATATGTGGCGTGGGCCGAGGGCAAAGACGCCGATGCCCAGCCCATGCCACTGTGGATTGTACCCAACAGAAAGCTTAGTGTGCAGGACGTGCAGGCAGCCATGCGCGACCACTTCGAGGGCACGCCCTTCGCACTCGACACAGACATAGGTGGCGGCATTTGGGAGATGCCCTACCGCCCAACACCACTTTACTACGAAGCCGAAGGCAAGCAGTACTTCAACGAACGTCCCACATCGACGCAGCAGACGGCCTGGACCTATGTGGCCCAAATGCGCTCATGGCTGCCGCGCCAGGTGGGAGGATGCCTCTGGTTCGGCAACGACGACAGCAACATGGTAGCCTACACTCCCGTCTACTGCTGCGCCACCCGCCAGCCCCTGTGCTACAATACTCCCGGCGCCGATGCCATCACTTTCTCGATGGACAACGCCTTCTGGGTATGCAACTGGGTATCGAACATGGTCTATCCACGATACAGCGCCATGTTCCCCGACCTGCTCACGGTGCGCGACTCACTCGAAACAGCTTATTTCAAGGCACAGCCCGACGTAGAGAAGAAGGCTACGGAACTCGATGAAGAGGGTAGGGTGGCCTATCTTACCAACTACACATGCCAGCGAGGCGACGAGATGATAGCACGGTGGAGGCAACTGGCATTCCACCTCATCGTGAAGCACAACGACATGGCCGTGAAGCCAGAGGAGAATGGGAAGTTCACTCGTAGCCAGTATGGACTGGGAGCCACTGTCAAGCGCCCTGGCTTCCCCGAGGCCTATCGCCGACAACTCATCAAGCTCACAGGCAACAAACTGCTAAAGCCTCAGCAAGACAAGTAGGTGAAGACGATATACATGGAACGAAGATAGTATATATATAATAAGGTATAGAAAGAAAGTATGAAGACAAGAATTCTATTTATCATAATTTTCGCTGTTGCGTGCTGTAAGCTCAGCGGGCAGGGCATAACCTCGGCAGTAACGGTGTACAAGGAGTTCAAGCCCGCCATGATACAGCTTGTCGATGGGCGAAAACTGAAGCAGCCACTGGCCAATATCTTCTTGAAAAACAGCTCCTTGCTTTACAAGCATGGCAGTGAGACCATGGAGGCCAACCTCGCCAACGTGCGTAGCGTGGAGTTCGACGACCGCACCTACGTGAAAATAGACACCTTGCTGGCTTACCGCGTAGACACTGTGGCAAGCAATGCGCTCTACTGCGCCAAGGTCATCGACATAGAGGCCTACCGGCAGTCACTGGCCAACAACCAGGTCATCACCAATCTAAGCCTGGGCGAACTGGTCGCGTCGACAACCATCGACCTGACCGACGAGAGCGACACCAAGCTGCCTATCATACCGCTTTACTATTACAATTACAACGGCAAGTATGTCTGGGTGCACGAACGTCATCTGTCGCGTATGCTCAACAAGGAAAAACGCAGGATTATGAAATCGGTCATGGCACAGCCTGGATTCAGCTGGACCAGCGAAGAATGGCTGCTAAAACTGCTTAAGGCCATCAGCTGAACCATGGTATAAATAAAAAGACACGTAAAATTGGGAATCGCTCTTATGATAAATAGTATTTCCGCGGGTCTCTGTTTTTCCGCATAAGCACCAACAGACGCAAATACTACGAACAGCTTCCCAACACGCGTGTGGCTAAAGATATCCAACACACTTATTAAAACAATAAACATGAAAAGACCCAAATCTATTGTAGTTGTACTCCTCATGGTGGCAGTTACAGCTTCAGCCCAGAAGAAAAGCAGCAAGCTTCCGTCGTGGATGCAGAGCATGAAGCTCAGTGGCTACGGCATGGTGCAGTACCAAGGCATAGACAAGCCCAACAACAAGGAAAACTCCTTCAACCTGCGCCTGGTTCGCGTTGCCCTCGACGGGCGCGCCCACGACAAGTTTGCCTACAAGGCACAGATGCAGATCAACGGTAACACCAGCGAAGGCTCGTTGGCCATACGTCTGGTAGACCTTTGGGGAGAATGGCAACCCAGCAAGCTCATCAACGTAAAGGCCGGACAGTTTAAGCGCCCCTTCACCTTCGAGAACCCTATGCACCCCATCACCCAGGGTTTCATGTCCTACTCACAGAACGTGTTGAAGTTAGCGGGATTTAGCGACCGCACAGGCGAGCAGGCCTCCAATGGCCGTGACATAGGCCTCCAGCTGCAGGGCGACCTGCTGTTTGTTGGCGGGAGGCCGCTGCTCCACTACCAGGCCGGCGTGTTCAACGGGCAGGGCATAAACACCAAGGATGTTGACAACCGCAAGGACATCATTGGCGGCCTGTGGGTAATGCCTATCAAGGGGCTGCGCATAGGAGCCTTCGGCTGGACTGGCAGCCGGGGCACCAAGGTCGACGGAAAGGTGGTGAGCACACCCAAGAACCGCTACGCCATCTCGGCCGAATATGCCAGCAACGACTGGACCGTGCGCTCAGAGTATATTCACAGCCAGGGCTTCGACGTGGCCCATGCCAAGGGCGACAAGGCCGATGGATTCTATGCACTCGCCATAGCCCCCATAGTGAAGAACAAGCTCCACGTCAAAGCCCGCTACGACGTATACCGCGACGAGAAGACCTGGGGTTCGTCGAAAACCTATTATGAGGTGGGCGCCGACTACGTGTTCACCAAGCACCTGCAGCTCAACATTGAGTATGCCCGCGTCAACGAGCGCACCACCCACGACAACTATAATCTGCTCGACGTACAACTCGACGTCAGGTTCTGACCTCCATCTACATTGCCCCATCCCCCTATCCAAGCATCCACCATGACCATGCTCCTATCCATGCTCCTTGCACTAAGCACCAGCCAGGACTCCCCCCTGCCAATGGGCAGCAGAGCCAGTGCAGCCACTGTCTATGCACCATGGGGCACAACGTCGACACGCTGGGGCGACCAAGGCAACGGCACGTATATCAACCCTGTAGTCAATGCAGACTTTTCCGACCCAGACGTGATACGTGTGGGCACCACCTACTACATGGTGGCATCCGACTTCAACTACATGGGCATACAGGTGCTCGAGTCCAAAGACTTGGTCAACTGGAGACTGGTGTCGCAGGTCTACGACCATTTAGAAGGCTACGACAGCATGGACCACTACGCCAAGGGTTCATGGGCGCCAGCACTGGCCTTCCACGACGGACTATTCTACGTCTATTTCTGTACACCCGACGAAGGGCTGTTCATGGCCACGGCCACCGACGCCCACGGCCCATGGACACCACTCCACTGCGTGCGCCGGGTCAAGGGATGGGAAGATCCCTGCCCCTTCTGGGACGACGACGGACAGGCCTACCTGGGCCACTCCTTGGTTGGAGCCGGCCCCATCATCATCCACAAGATGAGCAGCGACGGTCGCCATCTGCTCGACGAGGGCGCAACCGTCTACACCGGCCCCGTGGCCGAGGGCACAAAGTTCCTAAAGCTACAGGGCCACTACTACCTGGTCATACCCGAAGGTGGCGTGAGCACGGGATGGCAGACCGTGCTCAGGGCCAAGAGCGTCTGGGGACCATACCAGAAGCGCATTATGCTTGAGCAGGGACTCACGCCCATCAATGGCCCTCATCAGGGCAACCTCGTCTCTACGCCTGATGGTGAGTGGTGGCTGTTACATTTCCAGGAGACAACCGACCGCGGACGCGTGGTCCATCTCCAGCCTGTGCGCTGGACCGACGGCTGGCCTTCCGCTGGTGCCGACCTCGACCTCAACGGCATCGGCGAGCCTGTCAAGGTGTGGCCAAAGCCCTCCATTGCCGACACTACACCCTCCCCCACCCTGCACCAACAGCTGAGCGACGAGTTCTCTGGCGACGTGCTGACGTACAAGGGGCAGCGTCGCGACGGGCTGTCGCTGCAATGGCAGTGGAACCACAATCCTGTGCACACCCACTGGAGCCTTACCGAGCGCAAGGGCTGGCTAAAGCTTTGCGCACTGGCTGCCGACGAACTGCGTCATGCACGTAACACGCTGTCGCAAAAGATTATGGGTTACAAGGGTGAAGCTATGGTTCAGCTCGACGGCAAGTCGCTGGCCGAAGGCACACGTGCCGGCTTGTGTGTGCTGGGCAGTAAGTATGTGGGCGTGGGATTGACTCGAAATGGCGGCAAGCTGAGGTTCTACATCGAGACAGCCGTGGCCCCGACACGCCGACAGCAACACAGCTTCCATACAGAGCTGCTGTCCGTGGCCCCCGCCACAGCCTACCTGAAGATTGTCGCCAACAACGGCATGTTTCAACTGCTATACAGCACCGATGGTCGCACCTTCCACGAGGCAGCCCCGGCCATAGAGGTAGCCACAGCCAACTGGAAGGGACCTCGCATAGGCCTCTACTGCTACAACACAGCCGACAAAGGTGGCGAGGCTTATTTTAACTTTTTCCGCTATCGAGCAGACCATTAGAGGATTGCCGGTCTTCTGCCGACTTTAGGAAGAAACAGTTTGCCCGACAGCATCGACAGTACTTATCCCCCCACCCTACCAGCATTCATTGCATACCCAAGGCTTTCAGCGCAGCTCGTTCGCCCAAGCCTATCATGCGGCTGTTGCGACTGTTGCTGAACAGGTAGCCGTCGATGGCTGACAGCTCAGGCCGAACGTAGATGTCGGCCAAGGCAATGTTTCTTCTGCGGCGCTCCACCTCCGGGTGGGACACTGCCCAGTGGAGCAGCCCGCCTATGCCAAGGCTGTCCTTGAGTGAGAATCGTGTATGCCAGAAAGTGATTTGCTGAAGGTCAATGGCTACGACCACGTCGGCCCCCATCTGCCTTACCACGTCGGTAGGCAGGTTGTTTATCAAACCTCCGTCCACCAGCCGCCTCCCTCCTATTTCTACAGCACTAAACCACCCTGGCATAGCCATGGAGGCGCGCACGCTGCGTGCGAGGTCGCCACTGACAAGGCGCTGTTCGGTGTACGTGCCAATGTCGGTGGCTACGCAGCATAAGGGAATATTGAGCTGGCTAAACGTCGGCGGACAGAGTTGCCTGAGTAGCTGCTCTATCGCGGAGGCGCTTACCAGACTGCGCCACCGTCTCTGCGTACAGAAAAGGCGCTGGAGGTCGCTGGGCGAGTGTCCGCTGCAATAGAGTGCCCCGATAATGGCCCCCGCGCTTGTACCGGCTACCATCTGAGGTCGCAGACCGACAGCTTCCAGCACCTTTAGCACGCCAATGGCGGCAGCGCCCCTGGCACCGCCGCCACCTATGGCCACGCCTATACGCTGGTGGCCGCCTTGAAGTGATTTCAAGTCCATGGGTTGGCAATGTTGGGGCTATGGCTGTTTGAGCAACTGCTCACGCAGCTCCATGAGTCGCCCCCACTGCTTAAGTGCCTCGCGCTCGCCTATGCGTATCATCTGCTCGCACTTCTTGTTGCTGAAGCTCGACACGTCGTAGTTGGCCAGTGGCGGGTTGATGTAGATGGTGGCCAGTCTAACATTCTGGTTGTACTTCTTCACGTCGGGCCGCGACACAATCCAGTCCAGCAGTCCGCCTATGCCGTAGGTCTCTTTCAGCGAGAATCCCTTGTCTTTATGCTTCTCCTGCTGTAGGTCTATGGCAATGATGATGTCGGCCCCCATTCGCTTGGCCACGTCGGTGGGCAGATTGTTCATCATGCCTCCATCGACAAGCTGCATGTCGCCCATGGTCACGGGCTTGAACACTCCAGGAACGGCCATCGAGGCGCGTAGCGCGCGCGACAGCCGTCCGCTGCCAAGCACGTGCTCCGTGGCGCTCTTCATGTCAGTGGCCACACAGCGGAACGGAATCTTCAACTGGTCGAACGAGGCCAGCTCGCGGCTGTAGCCCGACATGGAGTCGAGCAGGTGCTCTATTCTCTCGCCCTTCATCATTCCAAACTTCCCGTCGTTCTTGTCTCTCACTGGGAAGCCGAAGATGTAGGTCACCCCATTGTAGTCTACGTAGGGCCTTGTGGCGAAGCGCTCGTTGCGGTCGGTGAGCAACGAGAGCCACTCCTGGGTGCGAAAGAGGGTGTCGAGCTGCGCCGATGTGTAGCCACAGCTGTACAGCCCACCCACGATGGCGCCTATCGACGTGCCTACGACCATGTCGACGGGTATGCCCGAGCGCTCAATCACCTTGAGTGCCCCCACGGCGGCGGCACCTTTGGCTCCTCCGCCGCCAAACACCACCGCCACCCTGGGCCTGGCTACGGCAGCGCCGCCAATGGCAAAGGCCAGCCACAGCACCGCAACAGTTTTTCTTATCGCTATCCCCATCCCCATCTTCACTGCCATCACTATATAACTAATGGTTATTAAACGTCGCCTCTTACTTGTGCGCTAATATAACTAACGGTTATTTAACTGTTTTGCCTGGTAACGCGGGCATCCTCGCCCGCCACAGATGCGGGCGAGGACGCCCGCGTTACCAGAGTTGGCTGCAAACTAATACTGCCTCTCACCAAAGATGCTCGTTCCCACGCGTACCATGTTTGCTCCATGGGCCACAGCTATGCGATAGTCGTGGCTCATGCCCCAGGAGCGCACTCTAAAGTAGTCGCTCTGGGCAAAGTGCTTGCGCTTGACCTCGTCGAAGAAGCTATGCGCGAGGTCAAACTCGCGGCTTATCTGCTCCTGGTCGTCGGTGTTCGAAGCCATCATCATCAGTCCGCAGATGCGCACATGGTCCAGCTCTCTCCACTGCCCGTCGTCGAGCAGGCGGCGGCAGTCGTCGAGGGTCAGTCCGTACTTGGTAGTCTCCTGGGCCACGTGCAGCTCCAGCAGCACGTCGATGACGCGGTTGCAGCGGGCCGCCTGTCGGTGGATCTCGGCGAGCAGCCTCATGGAGTCCACCGCGTCGACCATGCCAATGTAAGGCGCTATGTATTTCACCTTGTTTGTCTGCAGGTGGCCTATGAAGTGCCACTCCACATCGGCAGGCAGCAGCGGCTGCTTCTGGCGCAGCTCCTGTACGTGGCTCTCTCCGAACAGGCGCTGTCCAGCCTCATAGGCGGCCATGAGCTGGTCTGTGGGGTGGTACTTGCTCACGGCCACCAAGCTCACGTCCTGAGGCAGGTGGGAAAGCACGCCTTGGAGGCGCTCCTTGATGTCGTTGTCCATGTGGTCACCCCTCATACTCGGGCTTTTCGGCTTCGGCCTTGTCCTTGCCGTACTCAAACACATCCATGAGCAGCGTCTCGGCTACCGAGGCTATGACATAGTCAATCATGGTACTGCCCATGGTCTCCTCAATGCTTTTCACGGCACCTGGCAGCGAACCGGCCTGAACCAGATAGTACACGCTGGAGCGCTTCTCCTTCGCCGTCTTCTCGTCGATGGTGATAAACTGCAGCTTAGCCTTGTACCATTTGTCGGCCAGGTCGGAGTCGTCGAAGAAGATTTCCTTATAGGTAGCCTTCTTGATGTCGGCAACATCAAATTCTCCGCTGATGTAGCTCGACAGCTCCTCAGTAATGCGTGTCTCGGCCTCAGTGAAGCTCAACGCGTCTACGGTATACTGTTCGGTAACTTTTTTCTGTAGCCCATCCTCCATAACCTTGTCATAGCGGATTTTGCACTCAAACCAGTTGTCTGTTCTTGATCTCATAATTATTGATATAGTGTGATTACTTGCTTAGTTCCTTCAGCTCCTCTTCAACCTCGATAGCCTTTTTCTGGTCTACGTTTGTCCTGCTTTTCGGCTGTTCGGCCTTGCCTGGGGCAATGGCCTCATGGATGGTCTGGTTGAGGCGGTCGCCCTTGAGGCGCTCCTCGTTGCGCTTGCGCAGCTCCTGCTCCTCCTGCAGCATGGCCTTGCGCTGTCGTGCCTCGAGGCGGTTGGTCACCTGCTCCACGATGTCGGAGGCCAGCAAGTTGCAGCGCGCCGTGCTCAAGCCGGTCATCTCACCCAGTTCCTGCTGCGCCCTTACCAGCTCCTCGGTGGCTGTCGTGCTCAACCGCACGAAGTCTTCCTGAGTCATGGTGAGGCGCGACCTGCCATAGAGCCTACCCAGTATACGCTCGGCCTGCTTGGTATACTGCCGGCGGAATATCTCCTCGCCCTTGGCCTGCTGCTCGCGCAACTGCTCTTCTTGCTTAGCAGGCAGCTGCCCTGGGGCGACCGTAGAGTCAGGACTGTCACTACCCAGCAGCACCATCTCCATCTGTTCGTCAAAGCCCTTGTCGAGTGTCGAGTCGGGATTCTCCTTGGGGGCGGGAGCCAGGTAGTCCATGGCCTGTTTCTTGGGCGACATGGTAGAGTAGACAGCCCAGCCCAGCAGGCAGGCGACCACCACGGCCGCCGCCAGCTTACCCCATCGCAGGGTGGAGGCACGCCTGTCTAAGGCAGCCTTCAGCTCGGCAGCCGACTGGTAGCGGTCGTCGGCGTTAGCTGCTGTGGCCTTCTTCACGATGCTCCTCAGCTCGAAGGGCACGGATCCCTGCTGGTACACATATTCTATGAAGCGCCCCAGGCTGTAGACATCGCTCGCTGGCGAACAAGAGCCACCGTCAAGCACCTCGGGAGCCACGTACTGCTCGTGGTCCTTCCACATCAGCTTGTGCTCAGCCAAGTGCAGGTAGGCAGAGCCGTGGAGCAGGAGCAGCGGAATGTCGAAGTTGCGCTTCACGAATATGTTGTCGGGAGCGAAGCACAGGTGGCAGATGCCCTGGTCGTTGAGGTACGACGTGATGTCGACCAGTCGCTCTATCATGTTTTTGACGAAGTCCTTCGTAGCCACCACGGCAGGATT
>Ga0247608_10004487_pt1 | contig 15570 bp, 10 predicted proteins | sample 176DNAGHGlowgp2_FD_193490 | JGI IMG/M metagenome (GOLD analysis project Ga0247608, IMG submission 193490) | Sheep rumen microbial communities from Palmerston North, Manawatu-Wanganui, New Zealand - 1766 DNA GHGlow gp2 | ecosystem: Host-associated > Mammals > Digestive system > Stomach > Rumen ... | reverse complement strand
GGACAATAATTAATTGCAATATGAAGAGCGTAAATGATTTGCTGAAAGGATACGAGGAGACTCCTTCTGCGGATGTATGGAAACGGTTGGACTCCCGGCTTGACAAGGAGATGCCGCAGGTGGGAGATGTATATAAACTTCATCGCAAAAAAGCCTGGAAATGGACGGCAGCCATATTGACGACTGTGATTATAGGAGGTGCGTTGTTGTTGGGCGTTCTTTTGCATAATCGCGGAAATCAGAATGTGATTGCTGAAAATAATGTGGAAGAGGTTGAAACAGAAATGGTTGAAGAAGTGGCTGTTGTGGCTGATCCGATGGAAACGGTCGAAACAGATGTGGTTCCGGTGGTGACGGGGACAGAGAGGGCAGAGCAACCTCGTGATGAAGAATACAAAGAGGTGGAGAAACAGAAAGTCCAATCGCCAAAGCATACTGAAGCATCAGTCCCGAACACCAATGTACGTCAGATAGTGCTGCCACCCAACTCAACGCTGGCCAGACAGTTGGCCGCTGATCCGGTTTTGAAGAACCTTTCCGATGACAGTGTGGATTGGTCGTTGCCGGTTCATCTCAGTATCCCTAACTTGTTCACACCGAACAATGACGGGGTCAATGATCTCTTTGTGATTGAGGGCTTGGAGAATTATTCTTCCCCGAAATTAGCGGTACGGGATAAAAACAACAGGGTGGTGTATCAAAGTGATGCATATAAAAACAATTGGGGAGGCGAAAATTGTCCCGAAGGGGTTTATAGCTACGAATTCACCTTTAAGTATAATGGCATAGAGAACCAAGCGACGGGAAAAGTGAGAATAATTCGATCGTAGTTTTTCCGAATTTGTTGAACGAATCATTTTTTTTGTATTTTTGTCGCATCAAAATATCAAAGTTATGCGACAAAAATCACATTTTTTATTCCCTGTTGTGGCTATGCTGATGTTGATCTCGTTCATCGGCTGTAACAACAATGCATTCGATTTTTCACAACTTGACGAAATAGACAGTAATGGCGACTGGGGATTCCCGTTGCTCAATGCTGAATATACCATTGGTGATATTCTGGACTTGAGCGATGATGTCGGTTTCATTTCACAAGGTAGTGACGGGACCGTCGAGCTTCGTTACGAGTACACCTTTGATTCGATTATCTCCGCGTCAAAATATCTTGATTCGTATTTCCAGAAAGATATTGCCGTGGAGGGATCCAAAACGTTTTCTTCTGTTGAGCTCCCGCCGATTCAAGGGAACGTGCAGCTGTTGTATAGCGACACGCTGCTTGCCCAGTTCCCCGCCGACGAGATTCTTTTGGAAAGCGCCATACTGAATTCGGGTCAGATTGAATTGCAGATCAATTACAATATTATGCAGACGACACGGATAGTTGTCACCTGCCCGCAACTGGTCAGCGCTTCAGGTCAGCCGTTTCATGTGGAAGCACAGTCCAACGGCGGAACTTATGTGACCACGATTAATCTTGATGGTTATACACTTACTGTTCCCGCCGACAACGAGATAAAAATCTTGATTGAAGTTTCCTGTGACGCAAATACGGTATCGATTCCTAACGAGTTGTCGTTCAGTTATAGAGCTGCTTTCCAGCAGGTCCTTTTCAAGGAGATACGAGGAAGGTTTGTCGCGGTGGATCTCCCAGTAGATAAGGAGTGGGATTTCGACACCCAATTTCTGCGGGATCATATTTCCGGCAACATGACGCTGCTGAATCCGCAGGTCACGTGCGAAATCATGAACAGTTTCCCGGTGCGAGGGACCCTCGTGTTTGAGCAGGCGGATCTTTCAGGTGGCGGCAATATGGCATCGCTGCTCGCGTATTCGCCCGCGACAGTGGAGGTGCCTGCCAATACCAACCAATTCGTCCCTGTCAGCTTGCCGATAGCCAACTCGTTACTGCTTTCCCCTGACTATAGTCACTTTAAGCTCAGAGGCAACGCGGTGATCAACCCCGATGGCTTCAACACCCCTACGTTGGTGTTTCGCGACAACCAGTATATCAGCCTGCGCATCTCTGTGGTTCTCCCGTTAGAGGTGGATATGGATAATATACACTTTTGTGACACGATTCCGTTCGGTGGCATCAATGTTCCGTCCGAATCAGCATTTACCAATTTGCTGCTTCGCCTCGGAATTGACAACGGCTTGCCCTTGAACTTCCAATTGCAGGCTTATTTCTATGATTCGCAGACAGCCACGGTGAAGGACAGTCTGTTCACAGAGCCGCAGTTGGTTTTGAGCGCTCAGAATGGCATACCCCGCATGAGTGAGCTTTTTGCCGCCAAGAACAACTTTGAAGAAGTTCAGCAAATGTTCAACTGCGACAACATCATTCTCAAAGCCCGCCTCTATACAGATGGCACCCCTATTTCCATCAATGTGGCACAGGCTGTTCGCTTCAGATTGTCCGCCAGAATGAATGTGGATGTAAACGGTTTGGTGAGTTTAGGGAATTAAATCTGGACTGTTATGAAGAAGATTGTCTTAACATTGTTCGTGGGTTTGTGTCTGGTTCTGTCCGTGAAAGGACAGGGTCTGGATGTGACCCATTTTATGCGTATCTCGCCGTTCTTGCACAACGATCTCCCCTCCAGCTCCACCATTTACAATGGTTATTTCAGTCTTCCCACCGGGAAAATACAGGCTGGTGTGAACTTGGGGGCCATTCGTTACAAGAACCTTTTCGAAACCAATGAGGAAGGTTATCCGACGGTGTTGACTGCCACGAAGTTCGTGAACAGTCTTGCCAACAAAAACTACGTGGGCGTATATGATGACATAGAGTTGCTCGGTGTAGGATTCCGGATCAAAGATCGTTTCTTCATGTCGGTGGATTATCGGCAGCGCGCCAACTTGGACTTCATATATTCCCGGGATGTCCTCGGTCTGCCCATTTATGGTAACATGGCGTACGTTGACAGCCCTGCCGACTTGAACTTGTCTATCAACATGAACGCTTACCAGGAACTGGGTATCAGCTTCAGGCACAAGGTCAATGACAAGATTTCGTGGGGAGTGCGTCCGAAAGTGCTTTTCGGCATAGCCAATTTGAACACCCAGAATCTTTCCGCCCAGGTGAGCACAGCCCCGGATGACTATACGATCAGCATGACGTATGCTGCCGCCATGCGTGCCGCCGCTATTGTGCCGTTTAATCTGGCCTTTAACAGACAAGACGGTTTCCTGTTTGAAATGGATGACAATGTAGGGAGAATCTTGAAGAATGCCTTTAAAAATCCGGGATTCGGAATTGACTTGGGCTTTTCCTACAACTTTATGGAGTCGCTTGGATTGTCTGTTGGAGTTCTGGATCTTGGCTTTATCAACTGGACGACCTCCACGGTGGGCTTGAGCAGCAGTTTGGACAATGCTGGTAGCTTGTACGACAATGGTTCATTGACGTTCAGCGGATTGTCCCAATCTGAAATCCAATCACTGATGAATGGGGAGAATGTTTCAGATATATTGGATACTTTGGCACAATATTTCCCGTTGGATGTCAACCCGACAGGGCGTTATATGACGGCGATTACTCCGAGGGCTGTTTTGCAACTGGATTATGAATTTGCCAAGCATCATCGTGTGAGTGCCGCCACGCAGTTCGTGTTCACAAAAAACTATTTTCAGCCCTCCCTCACGTTGGCTTATGATGGATGTTTCTTCAATTCCATAGACGTTTGTGTGGCTTATACCATACAGCGCAATTCTTACGATAATCTTGGTGTGGGATTGGGGTTCAACCTCGGCTATCTGAACATCTATGCCGGCACGCAGAATATCATTGCTGCATTTTCGGTCAAGAATGTTTCCCAGCTGACGGCCACCGCAGGAGTTGTTTTCAACTGGGGACATTACAAGAATTGGTGGGCAAAATACCCGAAAAAGGAAAAAAAGCCGAAAGAAGGGAAGAAGAGAGGATAAGAGGATAAGAAAAAGCCCCGACCATGGTCGGGGCTTTCTTTTTATAAGGGAATTTGTTGTTTACCAAGCGAAGAGCGGGCGGTCGTGCATCATGTCGTTGACCGTCTTGCGGGTCTTGGCGATGAGTTCCTCGTTCTCGACGTCGCAGAGCACCTTGTCGATCATCTCCACGATGACGGGCATGTCGTTCTCTTTCAGGCCGCGGGTGGTGATGGCGGGAGTACCCACGCGGATGCCGGAGGTCTGGAAAGCGGAACGGGTGTCGAACGGCACCATGTTCTTGTTGATGGTGATGTCGGCCTTGACGAGGGTGTTTTCGGCCACTTTACCGGTCATTTCGGGGAATTTCTTTCTCAAGTCGATGAGCATGAGGTGGTTGTCGGTGCCGTTGGAGATCACCTTGTAACCTCTTTCCACGAAAGCGTTGGCCATGGCGTTGGCGTTGATCTTCACCTGTTTCACATAGTTGGCGTAGTCTTCGGTCAGGGCTTCGCCGAACGCGACAGCCTTGGCGGCGATGACGTGCTCCAGAGGACCGCCCTGGCAGCCCGGGAACACGGAGGAGTCGAGGATTTGGGACATCATCTTCACGACGCCCTTCGGGGTGGTCTTGCCCCACGGATTCTCGAAATCCTTGCCGAGCATGATGAGACCGCCGCGAGGTCCGCGGAGGGTCTTGTGGGTGGTGGTGGTCACGATGTGGCAGTGAGCCACGGCGTTGTTGAGGAGACCCTTGGCGATGAGGCCGGCGGGGTGGGAGATGTCAGCCATCAGGATGGCACCGATCTTGTCGGCAATCTGACGCATACGTGCCCAATCCCAGTCGCGGCTGTAAGCGGAGGCACCGCCGATGATCAACTTCGGTTTCTCGCGGAGGGCAACTTCCTCCATCGTGTCGTAGTTGATGCAGCCGGTCTCTTCGTCAACTTGGTAAGCCACAGGATGATAGAGAATACCGGAGGAGTTCACGGGGGAGCCGTGTGAGAGGTGACCGCCGTGGTTGAGGTCGAGGCCCATGAAGGTGTCGCCCGGTTGCAGGCAAGCCATCAGGACAGCCATATTGGCCTGGGCGCCGGAGTGCGGTTGCACGTTGGCCCATTCGCAGCCGAAGAGCTGTTTCACGCGGTCAATGGCCAGTTGTTCGGATTGGTCAACGATTTGGCAGCCACCGTAGTAGCGTTTGCCGGGAAGACCTTCAGCGTACTTGTTGGTCATAACGGAACCCATGGCTTCCATTACCTGGTCGCTCACAAAGTTCTCAGAAGCAATCAGTTCGATGCCGTTGGTCTGGCGCTCGCGCTCCTGTTGGATGAGGTTGAAAATTTGTTCGTCTCTTTTCATATTTTTAATATAACTGTTTGATAATGATGTTTTTAATAGATTATGATTGAAAATGCAAAGATACAATTTTTCTATTACAAAAAATCTTATTTTTGCAGCATGAACAATAAAAGGATATTTGAAATGAGGCGTTTCATAAAAAGATTGATGTTTGCTCTGGTTTTGTTATGCGGCAGCCAGTCTGTTTTTTCGCAAGTCGATACGGCTTTCTGGTTCGCGGTGCCGAAACTGGCGCATACCCACGTTCATTGGCCTATTGTCTTGGTGGTTTCCAATACTGAATCGCAGCAGGCCACTGTGACGGTTACCAAGGCCGCTTCAGGACAGCAGGTCGGCACTCCTCTCACCGTTCCCGCAAACGGGTCAGCAACGATGACGTTGGTTTCCAATGAAGCTGGCCTCAATGGGTACGAATGCGAGTATAATACGATATCTCCACATGGGTTGTACATACAGTCCAACAGAAAAATCAATGCGTATGTTGCATTACAAAACAATAATAGTGAAATATATGCATTAAAAGGGGGAAACGCACTGGGAACACAATTCTTTGTGCCCATGCAGTTCCAATATACTACAGGTACTGGCAATCAAAGTGACGGTACTTACGGTACTTGTCGCAATGCTGTGGAGATCATTGCCACGGAGGACAACACCACGGTTACCATTACCCCGTCGCAGACTTGTGGCACCGGTAGTAATCAGCATCAAGCTGGTAGCACCTTTTCGATTACTTTGCAGCGAGGTCAGGTTTATTGTCTTGCTTCAAACTCACAGGCAGCCACAGGCCACTTGGATGGGACTATTATCACGTCTAATAAACCTATTGTAGTAGATGTTTCTGACGATTCTGTCAATCCAGGAAACGGCTCTGGTAATTATGACTTGGTGGCCGACCAAATCGTTCCCGAAGATTTGGCAGGGAGCGAATATGTTGTTTTTCCATCGCCTAATGCTGCCGGCAATTCCACGACGGGTGGAGGTATGAGCGACTACGCTTTCATCTTCGTGCTGGACGACAATACAGATGTTACTATTTACTATGAGACAAATTCTGGGAATCAGGAAAGCACACAGTATCAGAATTTAATGCGTGGTGATAAACGTAGTTTTCATTTCACGAATTACAAGCCTGCCTATATTCGCGCTTATCATGAAAATCCAGATGGAACGCGCAGTCCGAGAAAGCTTTTCGTATTTCAACTGACCGGAGCCGGCAATGAGTTGGGCGGCACTCAGTTGCCACAAATTAATTGCACCGGATCTCAAACAGTTACATATCGTCCATTGCAACATCCGAATAATGACCCGAAACATATATTCCTCAATTTAGTGTGCACTCAGCTTTCAGTATATGGATCGAACCAAATCACAGAAGGATTTCAAATTCAAACAAATTCAGGCAATATCCAAATAATGGCATCGGATTGGCATACAGTTTCGGGTAGCCCGTCTATGTATTATTGCCAGAAAGACATTAGCAATTACGCCACCAGAGAATATATTAAAGTCTCCAATTCTGTCGGTAAGTTCCACATGGGTGTGATTGACTACCACCAGCCCAGCGGTTATGATGATTGTTCCATCAGCTATTTCAGTAGCTATGTGTCAGGGAGTGAAATCCACTGGTCATCTCCTTCAGATTATTGTCAGGGAGATACCATGTTCTTCGATTTTGATTCGATTAATGCATCCATTCTACGTGTCCTTGGACCCAACAATTTTGAAATTAATTCACCCCCATTTCAACTAGACAATGCCATGCCATCAGACAGTGGATGGTACACAGTTATTGCCAACGACTCAAGAGGATGTCCATTAGATCCTCTAATGTCCGATTCCATTAAAATCATGGTTCATCCCATTGTTGACACGGTGTTGTACGACACTATCTGCCCTGGTGTCGCCTACACCCAAAACGGTTTCGATATTCCAATTGACAGCACGGTGGTTCCTCATACCATTGTAGATACAGTTGTCACGCAAACTGTCGAGTTCGGTTGCGACAGTCTGCTGATTTTGCACTTGAAAGTCCGGGACAGCGTTTTCGGGGAAATTTCCAAAAAAGCTTGCAACCAATATACGTGGAACGGCCAAACCTATAGGACCAGCGGTGACTATGATCAGACCTTGACGGATGTGAATGGCTGCGACAGCCTCGTGACCCTGCATCTTGAAATCGAGGAACCTTCGGTGGAGATTGTCCCTTCTGGCGACGATTTCTGCGAGTTCGGTGAGCTGGTGCTGACTGCGGTGTCTGACTATGATGAGTACCTTTGGAGCACGGGCGACACCACCCAGTTTATTTCTGTCACCACGCCACAAACCCTCTACACGGTAACGGTGACCCAGGGTGACTGCATGGCAACCAGCCATTATGAGACCCCTGACTGTCCGTTGAACATCTTCCTTCCGAGCGGTATTTCTCCATCCAGATCGGACGGTCTGAATGACTATTTTTACCTTCCCGAATATGTGCATCGTTTCATCAGTTATTTTGACATGGAAATTTATGACCGATGGGGAGAGTTGGTTTTCAAGACCAACGACATGAATTTCCGATGGTACGGCAACATTGACGACAAAGGAAGCGGGATGAGAGTGCATGTATCAGATGTGTATGTCTATATCATACACTATGAGCGCCTTGGAGAAAAAAAGAGGTATGTCAAGAAGGGAACGGTGACGGTGCTTTAATCAATGTAGAATGAAGAATGTAGAATTAAGAATATGAGAAAAATTACAATGATTTTATGTGCGGCGATGATGATGTGCATGTCATGTCAGCAGAAGGCTGCGGAGTCAACGGAAGCCGTTGACCAGGAAAATGTTAAAAACACTACTATGGAAGATTTATTGACGCGCCGCAGTGTGCGCAGCTACACTGACGAAATTCCCCCGATGGAGGTGATTGAAGAGATTTGCAAGGCCGGCACGTATGCCCCGACCGGCATGAACCGCCAGAGCCCGATCATCATCGCGGTGACGAACAAGGAGATGCGCGACCGTCTCAGCAAGATGAACGCTGCTGTGATGGGTGCCGACAACGACCCGTTCTACGGTGCGCCCGTGGTGTTGGTGGTGCTCGCCGACAAGAACGTGCATACCTGTGTCGAGGACGGCAGCCTCGTGATGGGCAACCTGATGAACGCCGCCCACGCCAAGGGCCTCGGCTCCTGCTGGATCCATCGTGCCAAAGAGATGTTTGAGACCGAAGAGGGCAAACAAATTCTTAAGGATCTCGGTATTGAGGGCGACTACGTGGGTGTCGGCAACTGCATCCTCGGCTACACCGCCGGCGATTATCCCGAAGCCAAACCCCGCAAAGAGAATTGGGTGTATTGGGTGAAGTAGCTTTTAGCTGTTGGCTATTAGCTTTTAGCCAACAGCCAATAGCTAACAGCCAACAGCCAGATTAATCACTGTCTTTTGTCTCACGCCTGTGCGTTACCTCCTACATCCTTTTCTATATCACGGGTTGTTGCCGGAAACGTTCAACAACCCGTTTGATTATGTGCCGCATCCCGTGTGCGAGGCGGCGGTCGAGGATTTGCTGCCGCGTGTCGAGGAGCTGATGCGCGGGAATCCCGAAGGCAAGATGTTCGGGGTGCTGGTGGTGATGAAAGAGGAGAAACTGTATTATTTGGCTGCCTTTTCGGGGCAGTTGTACGACCAGTCCGTGCTGCCCGGCTTTGTGCCGCCTGTGTTCGATTTCCTCGACCCTGACGGCTATTTTAAGGTTCATGAGGCAGAGATTACGGCTATCAATCAAGAAATCGACAAATTAGAGTCCGACGGCCGGTATATCGAATCCCGAAAATATTATCGGCAGTTGCAAGAGGATGCTGAGGTTGCCATTGCCGCTGCCAAGCAAAAGATGCTGGATGCCAAAACTAGACGCGATGCCGAACGTTTTAAAAGGGTGCTTTCGGCAGAGGAGGAATCCGCTTTCGTGAAAGAGAGCCAGTTCCTGAAGGCGGAGCTGCGGCGGGAGAAAAAGCGATGGACAGAAAAGATAGCCGAGGCGAAAGCAGCGGTGGATATTTACGAAAAACGTATTGAAGAGCTTGCAAACCAACGGAAAACGAAATCGGAGGCATTGCAGAACTGGCTGTTCGAACATTTCGTGATGGTGAATTACAAGGGCGAGCGGCACAATCTGCTGGAGATTTTCCGCGACACCGTGCAGCAATTACCTCCTGCAGGTACGGGCGAATGTTGCGAGCCGAAGCTGCTGCAATACGCTTACACACATGGACTTAAGCCCATCCAAATGGCCATGATCTGGTGGGGGAAATCGCCCGAGGGGGAGATTCGTCACCATCTGCATTATTATCCCGCCTGCTCGGGCAAGTGCAAGCCGGTGCTGACCTTTATGCTGCCGCCAGAGGTGCTGACTGCAAATTTGCATCGCGACCTCTCCGAGCAACTGGAAATCGTCTATGAGGATGCCGATTTGTGGGTTGTGAACAAGCCTTCGGGGATGCTGAGCGTGCCGGGGAAGTCGCATCGCGAGTCTGTGATCTCCATTCTGCAAGAACGTTGCCAAGAAGGCGAAACACCGTTAGTCGTTCATCGATTGGACATGGACACCAGCGGGTTGCTTGTCGTGGCGAAGCATAAGACCGCACATTATCGTTTGCAGAAACAGTTCAGGGACAGGGAAATACACAAGACCTACGTGGCGGTATTGGACGGCGAACCGTTGCCGATAGGGGAGGAGGGGCGCATTGCGTTGCCGCTTTCCCCAGACCTGATGCACCGTCCGTTCCAGAAGGTCGATAAAGAGCGCGGGAAACCTGCCGTAACTTTGTATCGTGTTGTGGACGAGCATGTTGTGGAGCTCCATCCGCTCACGGGTCGCACGCATCAGCTGCGCGTCCACTGCACCCACGCGGAAGGGTTAGGTCGTCCCATCAAGGGCGATAACCTCTACGGTCGCCGCGCTGACCGGCTCTATCTGCACGCCGCGCGAATTGCGTTCACGCACCCGACGAGCGGGGAAGAGATGGTGTTTGAATATGGAAATACCTTCACTCACGCACATTGCGTTCCAGGATAGAGTGTCGCGCACCGATCTATGATGGCGTTGGCGTTTTCAAAGCCCGTGTCGCAAACATTTTTGTTTCTGTTCCCGTCGTAACCCATTACAAGGTGCATGGTGTCATAACCGATGTTGATGAATTGCAGAAGCTTGCGATCTCGCTTTCCTGCTGCTGCTTTGTATTTCTCTATTGATGGCCGTCCTTTGCCGTTGCGAATAGGCAGGACAGCGTCAAGCGCGATCAGACATCCTTTCCATAGGATATCGCCTGCCGTCTTGATGTATTTGCGGTCTTCGTATGACTTTGTTTCAGGGTCATAGTTCGCATTCTTGATAATCTCTTTCGCGTTTGCCACATACCTTCGAGCTTCTTCAATGGGATCTTTCTTTTCCATGATTCTTGATTCTTTTTGTTTATAAACAATGATGCTGCAAAGATACAATATCTTTTTATACCTATCAACGGCTTGATAGATTTTTTTTGTTGCTGATAATCAGATTATTGAAAATGCAGAAATTAAATTCTAATTAATATTAGTTAATTTTTATATGACGTTTTCTCAAAAAAATTGAGGCCGCCCCACCGGACAGCCCCAATCTTTGTGAATAGTGAATAGTGAATGGTGAATTGAACTATTCCAGTTCCATTACGGTTCTGTTCGATGGCCTGTATCCCAACTTCTTCATCAAATTGCGCTCGAAATCGACCTTGGTGGCGAATTTCTTCGGGTCTTTCTTCTCTTTCGGGCTCCAGACGCACTCTGAGAGGGCGAACAGTCGCGGCATGATCATGTATTCGGCCGTTTCGGGGTCGTTCACGAACTCGGTCCAGAGGTTGCACTGTCCGCCGAGGATGTGCTTCTGCTGTGCCTCGCTCAAGCCCTCCGGCATCGGGTCGAAGGAGTAGGCCTTGCCCAAGGAGACATAACCCTCCATGCAGAGCCGCTCGTCCTTGTCTTTGCTTTGGTAGTAGTTGAAGTAGCAATGCGTGGTGGGGCACATGATGACGTCGTTGCCGTGCTTGGCGGCGGTCTTCGCCACGTCGAGGCCCTGCCAGCACATGATGGTGGAGGTGTTCACCATGTCGTCCGACACGATGTCGTCCCAAATGATGGCCTTCTTTCCGAGGGAGTCCAGGTGGTGTTCGATTTGGTTCATCAGCCACTGCTGGAGCTCAAACTCATTTCTAAGTCCTTTGTCTTGAATACGTTGCTGGCATTTCGGACAGACTTGCCAGTTGTCGTTGAAGGCTTCGTCGCCGCCGATGTGGATGAGCGGGTAGGGGAAGAGTTCGGCCACCTCGGTGAGCACGTTCTTGTAGAAGGTGAGCACGCCGTCGTTGCCAGCGCACATGATGGCTTTGGGCGGCCAGTAGGGACCCACGGCCACGGTGTAGGGATAGTTGTCGCAGGCGTACTGCGGGTAGGCGGCGAGGATGGCGCTGCAGTGGCCGGGAATCTCGATTTCAGGGATGATGTCGATGTGGCGGGCGGCGGCGTAGCGCACGATGTCGCGGATCTGCTCCTTGGTGTAGAATCCGCCGTAGGTCATGGGCTCGTCGGGCATTACGGGGTGCAGCGTGTCCCAGGATGTGCGTTCGGGACGCCACGCGCCCACGCGGGTGAGCTCAGGGTAACGGTCGATCTGGATGCGCCAGCCGTGGTCGTCGGTGAGGTGCCAGTGGAACTTGTTGATCTTGAAGAACGCCAGCATGTCGATGTACTTCTTTACGAAGGCGGTGTCGAAGAAATGTCGCGACACGTCGAGGTGGGCGCCGCGGTAGGCGAAGCGTGGGTAGTCGGTGATGACGGCACACGGCACCGCGAATGTCTGGCTGCCGGCCAGCTTGTCGGTGCCGGCCATCTGCATCAGCGTCTGCATGGCGTAGAAGAGACCGGCGGTGGTGTTGGCCTCCGCCACGATGCGGTTGGGTTTCACCGTGAGCACGTACCCCTCGTCGCCGATGTTCTTGATCTCTTTTTTGCTGATACTGAATAGGATGGAGTGCTTTTTCGCGCTCTCTGCGTCGCCGAGGTTGGGACGCAGCTTGAAGTAGCTTTCGTAGAGGTCGCGGATCATCTTCGAGGTTTCGGAAGCTTCGGCCCCGAGGTTGTCGAAGCAGAGCATCGTCTGGTTGTCAATGGTGAATTGTCCGCCTTTCGGGGTGATTTCCACGGGTTCGGGAACCACCACGATGGCTTTGGGTTTCTGGCAGCCGAATAGCACGACGGCCGCGAGGATGATGGTCAAAAGGGTGATCTTTTTCATATTCGGGATTTTTATTTTCTGAGAAAAAACTTGTGCGGCAAAAATACATAATTTTCTCCTCTGATACTATTTTCTGTTTCAAAACGGAGGAGCATGTATATTTTTGTATCTTTGCCGTCTAATTCGCTTGAAATGAACGACAAAAAACACTGCCGCATCTGGATTGAGCCGATGTCGCGGGAGGAATTCTTGGGCAAAGAGAAGCCCCTCGTCATCAGTTACAGTATCCAGTCCGCTCCCATCGGGCGCGTGTTGATTGCTTCGACACCCAAGGGAATCTGTTTCATCATGCCCGCCGCCATGAAGTGGGAACCCGAAGCAACGCTGAAGCGGCATTTCCCTAAGGCGCGATTCCGCAACCGCACCGTGTCTTTGCACAAAAAGGCTCTGTTGCTGCTCCGTCGTCACGACGATAAGGTGCCGAGTCTTTGCCTGCACCTGTATGGCACACTGTTCCAACTTGAGGTGTGGCGGGATCTGCTCACGATCCCCAACGGCATGGTGACCACCTACCGCCACATCGCGGAACGGATTCACCGGCCCAAGGCGGCCCGGCCGGTGGGACAGGCTGTGGGTGCCAATCCGGTGATGTGCATCGTGCCCTGCCACCGTGTGGTCTGCACCAATGGCACTCTCGGCGGCTACCGGTGGGATGTCTCCCGCAAAATCAAACTGCTGAATATGGAGGCAAAGTCCAACGCCAGGGCGGAAGGTCTCCAAAGTTGGGATCCGACGTTGTTTTGACTTGAGACTTAAGACTTGAGACTTAAGACTTGAGACTTAGACCATGACTTAGACTTAAACTTAGACTTAAACTTAGACTTAAACTTAGGCTGTTGAAGTGTCTAAATTATTAAAAGTCAACATTGTTGGTGAGGAATGCACCGCTGGCGATGCCGTCAGCATGCCAAAACCCTTGCGGAGTGAGCCGAAGACGATTGTCTTTCAATTGATAGAGGTTATTTTCCACCTCCGATTCGAAGTATTTCAAGAAAGCAACGGTTCGTTCGTGACCGAAAAGTTTTTCCATCTCGCGCAGGTTTATGCCGTTTCGCGTACGTAAGCCCAAGAGTACGAACTCGTTGTGTTGGTCGATATCGGTGAGTGTTTCGCGCTCGTAGTAGGTTTTTCCCTCCTCGATTTGGGTGAAATAACCGCTGAGGTTCGGGGCGTTCCACTGCCGGTGCTGTCCATCGTAGGAGTGTGCCGAAGCCCCCAGCCCGATGTAGGGCACGCGGTGCCAATAGGCGGAGTTGTGCTTGGACTCCCAGCCCTTCATCGCGAAGTTAGAGACCTCGTACTGCGCGAATGAAGAGTTTCCCACAGATTCCGATAATATATTATATTGTATGGATGCCAAATCCTCATCGGGTTCCACGGTTTTGTGCTGATGGATGCGGCGGTAGAGTAGTGAATTCTCTTCAACCGTCAAGGCGTAAGCGGAGAAATGCTTTACCGGTAAATGGAATGTTGTATCCAATTCCTTCTTCCACAACGCATTGTTACGCTCATTCACACCGTAGATTAAGTCAATGGAAATGTTCTCGAAACCGGTATTGTGCGCATTCTCCACTGCTTGCAAGGCTTCCTTCGCAGAATGTTTTCTTCCCAAAAACTGTAGTATTTCATCGTGAAAAGACTGAATACCGATGCTTATTCTGTTGAACCCCAATGCTTTAAGGTTACGGCAGTAATCGGCTGTCAGCTGTTCGGGGTTGGCTTCGATAGTCGTCTCCGTATTCTCTTCAAAAGAAAAATACTTCTTTGTGAAATCTATAATTTGCTGTAATTGAGAAATTTGCAAGACAGAAGGGGTGCCACCGCCGAAATATACGGTTTTAATCGGTTCACCATTGGCCTCGCGGCAACGCAGTGCCATCTCTTTTATCAAAAAGCTTACATATTTGTCCACATCCTTCTGGTTCACAGTGGAATAGAATCCGCAATAGACGCATTTTGACTTGCAGAACGGGATATGGATGTAGAGACCGTTTTTTTCTTTCATGCGGCAAAAGTACAAAAAATATGTACCTTTGCCGCCTAAACCAAATCACAATGAGATCCTTCGGAAGCGACAACCATTCGGGAGTGCATCCCGCTATAATAGAGGCTATTGCGGCCTGTAACGCCGACCATGAGATTGCCTACGGCGACGACACCTACACCGCCCGTGTTCGGGAGATTTTCAAGGAGCAGTTCGGTCCGCAGGCGGAGGTTTTCCCTGTCTTTAACGGTACCGGTGCCAACGTGGTGGCTCAGCGCGCATGTGTGCGGTCGTTCAACAGCATCCTCTGCGCCGAAACCGCCCACATCGCCGTCGATGAGTGCGGTGCGCCCGCCTTCATGACCGGTGCCTCATTGGTGACTATCCCCACGCCCGATGGCAAGCTGACGCCGGAGCTCATTCGCCCGCACCTCACCAATTGGGGCTTCGAACACCATTCGCAACCTAAGTCCGTCTATATCTCGCAGTGCTCGGAACTCGGCACCGTCTATACCTGCGAGGAGATCCGCGCCATCGCTGACCTCATCCACCCGCACGGCATGTACCTGCATGTGGATGGCGCGCGTATTGCCAATGCAGCGGTGAAGCTCGGCAAGACGTTCAAGGAGATGACCACCGACTGCGGCGTTGACATCGTCAGCTTCGGAGGTACTAAGAACGGGATGCTGATGGGCGAGTCGGTGGTTGTGCTGAACCCCGAACTGGTGCCCGAACTCAAGTACCACCGCAAACAATGCGCCCAGCTCAGCTCCAAGATGCGCTACCTCAGCGCCCAGTTCATCGCCTACTTCGAAAATGATTTGTGGAAGAAGAACGCCACGCACGCCAACGCGCAGGCGCAAAAGCTCCGTCAGCGCATCACCGCTGTCCTCGGCGACGTCTTCACCCAGCGCACCGACTGCAACATCCTGCTGCTCAAGCTCCCGCGTCCCGTCGCCGACCGCCTTGCGAAGACCACCTTCTTCTACTACTGGAACGA
>Ga0247608_10004486_pt1 | contig 15571 bp, 13 predicted proteins | sample 176DNAGHGlowgp2_FD_193490 | JGI IMG/M metagenome (GOLD analysis project Ga0247608, IMG submission 193490) | Sheep rumen microbial communities from Palmerston North, Manawatu-Wanganui, New Zealand - 1766 DNA GHGlow gp2 | ecosystem: Host-associated > Mammals > Digestive system > Stomach > Rumen ... | reverse complement strand
GCTGAAATTATTGCACAAAAAATCGTGGATAAAGGTTTAACTGTCCGACAAACAGAAGACTTAGTAAATAACATTAAAAATAATCAAAATAAAACCATTGCACCAAAAAAGAAAAAAGATCCGAATTTAAAAGAATTAGAAAAAGATTTAACCAAAAAAATCGGAATGAAAATAAAAATTAATGCCCAAACGTCTGAAAAGGGAAAAATCAGTATTGAATACAAAAATCCTGCGGAGCTAAATTCTATTTTGGAATTATTAGATAGAAAATAAGTCTTATTATTCTATTTTATTCTAAAATAGCACAAAAACCTATTTTTTTACCCACAGAACAAAAGTTTTTGTTTTGTGGGTAATTTGTTATGAAAACAAAATTTAGGCACTGTACGATAAATTTTTGGTGTGTTTAGTAATGTGCTGATTTAATTTGATTTTTGTGCTTTTAATCCTTTTTATTTAAACACCGTATTTAAAGATTAGTTTAAATTTCTCTATCAATTCATCTTTAGATAAAAGACATCCGCTTTCTAGCCATTCGTTTTTTAGAGCCTCCATATAAACACTGATAAATTTTTTTTCACCGCCGAGATTTATGAAATCTTGAGCAGTTAATGGAAAGATAGGTCTAGGTGTTAAAAGCAGTGTATTTAAAGTTTTTGATAGCTGCTCAATATTCTGATTGTCCAAATTTGCCGTTAAAAATTTATCGATACAAATATTCCTGTCGTATTTATATAATGACTGATTGATTGCTTTTAAATCACTAAAATTTTCTTTATCTAGTTTGGCGTTGCATAAGGTTAACAGATGCTCTTTTTGTTCTTTTGTAAGCCTAAAAATACTGGACAGGCGGTTGGCGCGTGCAATGCTTGGCTTAAATAAAACATAGATTCTTCGGATTATACTTCTTTCAATATCCAAAGTTATGACAAGCTCTTCTAGCACTCTTAAGCCATCTAAATCTTTCGCTGGAGCTATCATGAAATCTAATACACCGTATTTAAACACAAGCTCTAAGGCTCTTGCAGCGTAGGGTGCCATAATAATCTTAAATAACTCTTCTTTTATTTTTTCTTGAGAAAGTTGCTGCAATAACTTTTTGTTTTCAATACAAGCTTTAAGGGATTTTTTATCAATCTTTTGCCCAAACATCGCACAAAATCTGAAAAAACGCATAATATGTATATAGTTGCGTTCAATAGCTTTTTGTGGATTTCCGATAAATTTAATTACACCCTTTTCAAGGTCTTTTATTCCGTCAAAGTAGTCAAATACATTTCCTTTATCATCAGCATAAACAGCATTAATTGTTAAATCGCGCTGTGCGGCATCTGTTTTCCAAACATCCTTAATATTGTCTTCATCTAGTCCGAGCGTTGTAACTTTGAAAAAACTGTCATTGATAATCACACCTAAAGAAAAAAACTTTAACCCGATTTTTATGCATTTTATGCCCTCATCATCACAAATATCGGCAAATTCTGTTGGGGATAGATCTGTCACAAGGTCAATATCAACGTGTTTATAGCCGGCAATCGTATCACGAACAAATCCGCCTACAAAGCGCAAAGTCCCACCATGATTTTCTATTATTTTAAAAAGATGCAAAAGATCTTCATTTACAAAGAGCTTTTGGGATTTGATAAATTCCGGATAAAACATTTTTCTTTTCCTGTGGTTAAGTTATTTTTTAATATTTTATTATAAGAGTCTTAATTATGATATAATAAAATAACTTTATGGGAGCTTTTTTATGAAAAAATATATATTGGCATTTAGCTTGTTTTTCTCACTACCGGCAATGGCAAATACCGTGCCGACGGAGCTTGGAGAATTTAAGGATTGGACTGCCTATTTCTATAAAGAAGGCAAAAATACGGTATGCTATATGGCATCAACTCCTAAAAAAGATGAAGGTAATTATAAGACACGCGGAGATATATATGCAATTGTTACGCACCGCCCGGCAGACAAGAGCTATAATGTTGTTAATTTTGTTGCAGGCTACCCGTATAAAAAGGGCCAAAAGGTTGTGGTAAAAATAGGCACCACATCTTTTACTAATCTTTTTACCAACGGAGATAATGCTTGGGCACCGGATACCGCTACCGATAAAATGCTGGTTGAATCAATGAAACGCGGTGAAAGAATGATTGTCGAAGGCGTATCTGCTCGCGGGACAAAAACCAAAGATACATATTCTTTAGCCGGATTCTCTGGGGCATATAAAGCAATAAGCGAAAAGTGCAAATGATAAAAAAACAAGAATTAACTGAGCTTACAAAAGAAGAATTGGCTTCAGAACTACAGAATTTAGGAGAAAAGCCTTTTCGTGCTAAACAGCTCTGGCAATGGATATATTACCGAGGAATAACAGATTTTAATTTAATGAGTAATTTGTCTTTAGCTTTAAGACAAAAACTGATAGATAACTATACCATTACAAGACCAAAGGTTATAACAGAACAAGTATCAGTTGATAAAACACACAAGTGGTTGTTGGAATTTGCTGATGGTGAAAGGGTAGAAATGGTCTACATTCCGGAAAAGGATAGGGGGGCTGTTTGCATTTCAACTCAAGTTGGTTGTGCTATGGGGTGCAAATTTTGCCATACAGGTAGTCAACATTTTACCAGAAACTTAACCACAGGTGAAATCGTTGGACAATTTATGGTGGCTCGCGATGCCTATAAAGAATGGCCAAGCCCAACAGATGAAACAAGATATTTATCAAATATTGTTGTTATGGGTATGGGGGAACCCCTAAACAATTTGGATAACGTTGTTCGCGCCTTAAATATCTTAACCGATAGTGAGGGTATATCTATTTCGCGTCGTCGTATAACAATGTCTACATCAGGAATTGCCCCAAAAATCGTAGAGGCCTTACAAAGAACAGGTGTAAGGTTGGCTGTATCACTTCATGCACCAAATAATGCAATCCGCTCAAAAATTATGCCCATAAACGATAAATTTAAAATAGAAGATGTTATGAAAGCGTGTGCAGAATACCAACAAGGCGATCATAGCCGCTACATTACTTTTGAATATCTCTTGCTAAAAGGCATTAACGATAGCCAAGAAAACGCTAAAGAACTGATTAAGCTTTTGAAAAAATACAAATTACGGGCTTTATTTAATCTTATACCCTTTAATCCATGGCCTAATTGTATTTTTGAACCAAGCGAAAGAAAAACGGTTGAGGCGTTTTCTAAAACTTTAGAAGAAGCCGGTTTTGCCGCACCAATCAGAGTAGCTCGCGGACAAGATATTTTAGCCGCTTGCGGTCAATTAAAATCTAAAATGCCAAAAGCCTAATCTATTTTGCAAGAACCGTCTATTTGATGATCTAAGCGTTCTTCTTTTAGTCCAAAAGGATCTTGATGGATAAGCACTTGACTGTGCGGATAAATTGCTAAAATTTTGTGCTCTACTTCATCGGCAATTTTATGTGCCTTAAAAAGCGATAAATTCCCATCAATTTCTAGATGCATTTCAAAATAATAGGTATCACCCAAACTTCTGGTTCTAAAATCGTGCAATCCATGCACTCCTTTGCTTTTAAGCGCAATTTCTTCTACATTTTTTCTGATTTCAGAAGAAAGCTCTTTATCCGTTATCATCGCAATAGCCTCAAGAGTAAGTTGATAAGCATTATACAAAAGATAAACAGAAATAAACAAAGCTGCTATAATGTCAAAATAAACAAATCCCAAGAAATGAACGAACAACAAAGAAATAACAACCGCGGAATTGGTTAAAAAATCTATCGTGTAATGTGCTCTATCGGCCTTGATGGCAAGGGAATTAGTTTTATTTGCAACAAATGTCTGATAAGAAACCAATAACAGTGTGGCAAAAATACTAAAAATCATAATAAAAATACCCAATGCCGTTTGCTCCAAAGCAATAGGCGAAATTAAACGTTTAATACCATCTATAACAACAAAAAACCCGGAAACACCGACAAAAACAGCCTGCAAAAGAGCGCTTAATGCTTCCACCTTGCCATAACCATATCGATGACTGAAATTTGCCGGTTTGTTAGAAAAATAAATCGCAATAAAGGTGATTAAAGAAGCAAATAAATCTGTAATACTGTCAACAAATGAAGAAAAAACAGCAAGAGAATCTGTTTTAAGAAAAGCAAAAAACTTTAATAGCGATAACATAATCGCTAAAACCACACTGGCAACAACAGCAGATTGCTTGAGATAGTTATTTTTTTGAGATGATGTCATCTTTTAAGCTCTCCCATGCTTCTTGTGAAATTTCTAAATATTTATCTTTTACAAATTGAGCAAAAAACTCCAAATGCTCGCCATGAGGCTTGGTTACAAATTGATATTGAATATAAAATTTATTATTGTCTGTCTTATAAAAAACAAGATTAATAAAATTATTGTTTTCAATATCAAGTTTTATCTCGCCAAGTCTTGTAGCTTTTATATCTGTTGACACGCCGATAATATAAAGATTAAGTAGTTTTTTAACAAGGTTTATAACGCGTTTATTGTCTGTAATCCCGTTAAAACCGAGGAAGCGTCCATAGCGTAAATTCCATAAAGAAGAATAAGTCCATGCTTTAGGGTTTAGCGATAAATCAAAGAAATCAACCTCAGCCAACCAAACTTGGAACTGATTGTTAAGGCGAATAAACGAACCTTTTGAACCTCTGCCAATATCAATATTTTGCCATCCTATGTCAAAAGCTTCCAGAACATTTCCTTTTTCATCATATAAAGTAACCGAAGTCATTGGTGATTTCTTATCTTGAAGCGAAACAAAGCCAAAGTATTTCATATCTTCAACTCTATCGGATTTTTTTTCAGCAAAAGTCATATTGTGAATATTAGATAAGAATTTGCGGATTCGCTCCTGATAAACCGGCAAATCCGACTCATTTTCCAAAACCCATATATTTTTATCTGTATGCACAAAAGAAAGAGTATTTTGACTTCCTTTAAGTTCAATTTTCTGTATTTTATTAATTTTTTTGGCAAAATCAGCAAAAACAGGCTTATCCTCATATTGAATAATATTACTCTTATTGTCTACATAGATGGTCAAAAGAGCCACAGCAACAATCAGTATAGTATATAGCATCAATATGCAGGTTTTTTTATTTACTGCAAAAATACGATTTAATGAGGATAAACGCGACTTCTTCTGATATAGACTAAATCCCCCGATAAATATCAAAAACAGCAATGCAACAAAATAGATATTAAAGAACTTAACCTTAACAATCAGATTGTTTATATCATTATTGGCATTTATTCTTAAATTGCTTAATTGCTGTCTTAAATCAGATAATTCATGGCGAATTTTACCGATAATGGCCAGTTCATCGGCGGTAAAAGTATCTCTTTGTTCAAAATTTCGTTTTGCCGTAATTTCGACAAGTTGCTGTTTAATCCCATCAATAGCATCAAAAATATCACTTTCTTTTAATTTGTATTTATATGTATTAAGTTTGCGCATCTTATCAATTTTATCAAGTTGTCTTATTTTTAATCCCTTACCGCGCAGGCTGATTAAATCATCATTGTCGGTTAAATAATCAAGAGCATTTAAAATAAAATTGGCACTATCAAAAAACGGCACATTATATGAAGCCTCTAAAAACTTCTTTTCCTTAGTCCAAAAATTATCATAAATAAAATCTGTATCGCCGACAGCAATTACATCAAAAGGCTGCGAAGCATTATTGCTTAAAAATTCTGCGGCCAGCACAAAAACCTGATTATTTGGCTTGAAATTTGCTAAAACTTCACGCGGATGAACATTTTGCTTTGCAAAAGCAGCAGACATCAGCATAGAATTAGGACTCGTTTTGATAAGAGGAAAGAAGGAAACGTAATTCTTTTTACCGTTTCTTTTAGGATAAACAACGGAAGCAGATGAAAAAAGAATATTATTGAGCTTATAGGTTATTCGATGATTTCTGTTAAAATCATTAAACGATGTTTTAAATTGTAATAAATCCTGAGTAAAAGATGGGTTTGTTTTGTAATTGATGGTTTCATCAACGGTTATGGAATTGTCAAAATCAGCAACAACATTCCCTCCCAAAAAGTCAATACCCCAAAAATCAAATAATTCACCCAAATCCGATGAGATAAAAGCGCCGTGTTCTGGTGAATAAATACGTGATGCATTATCTGCAACATCCAAGAGCAAAAGAACCTTTCTTTGTCTTTTGAGGGCTTTTATGATATCGTCACTTAAGGCATAAGGATGAATTAACATAAACGCATCAAAATCATCACTAAAATCTTCTGCCTTTTTAACTTCTTTAATGTCGTATAATTCGCTGATTTTATTCATTATTTCCCAACGATTAATCATTACATTACCTTGGCGAACATTTCCCATCACTGGAAGTGTGCTGTATAGCCCTATTTTTTTCTTTTTATGTTGCAATTTATAAATATTGGTTGTGAAGTCTTGTTCTAAGAAACCTAGCCTTTCTAAAGAAAAGAACGGGATAACAGATTTATTCATCAGATTATCGGAAAAGGTTATACCGAAAAGAGCATTCTGATTGATATCTATCAGTGGTATAGGCTGCAATCCATCCGCAATCGCGCGATCTTCTATCTTATCCAAAAATTGCGGTGTATAAATGCGATAGTCGAATTTACCGTTACTATAAGCTCGATATTGCTTGAGCATGAGCTTAATCTGGTCAAAAAGCACCAACAGCTCAGGATTTCTTTTTCCCAAAATCGGTGAATAATAAAGCTTTGCAACAATCGGCCTGTCTAGTTTACGCAAAATATCTTTAGTATTTTTGGTAAGGCTTAAATATTTTTCTTCGGTAAAATCATAACTAATTTGCCGCAAAACATTATTGGCAATGATATTTAATCCGAAAAAACAAATAAAAAATAGCAAAAAGACAATACCGCTTTGCTTGACATTAGAATTGGCGACAAGTCCGGAAGATCCTTTAGTTTTAAGGCTTATAACAGCAATTGTAATTAAATTAAAAAATACTATCAAAGAACCGAAGAATACAATATCGCGAAGCTCTATCAATCCTCGACTAAGTGTTGAGAAATGCGTTAAAAAGCTAAAAGAAACAATCGTATCAACAATCACATCACTAAATAATTCTCTTGCCCAAAACAGCACATACTCAAATCCGCTCCAAAAGAATAATAAATTAACAAAAACAGACAAGACCAGAGAAATGACCGCGTTTTTAGTCAAAGCAGACATTGTTTGAGAAATGGCAAGCATTGCGCCGCTCAAAACAAAACACCCCAAATAACTGACGAAAATAACCGTATTATCCGGTGAACCAAATATATTAACCGTTATCCAAAAAGGAAAGGTGAGAGTAATAGCAATGATGGCAAATAACCAAGAAGCCAAAAATTTACCCCAAACTAAACAGGGTAGGGATACCGGCGTCGTTAAAAGTAAAATAACGCTTTTGGAACGAAATTCCTCAGCCCAAGAACGCATGGCAATACCTGGAATAAATAACAAATAAATCCATGGTTGATAATCAAATAATCCCCATAAGTTTGCCGCATCGTTAACAAAGAAATGTCCGAAATAGATAGCGCAAGAACCGCTTAAGAGTAAAAAGCTGATAAGATAGACATAGGCCAAAGGAGAGCTAAAATAGCGTATCAATTCATATTTAATAACGGTTTTAATGCTGTTCATCTTATGCTCCTTTGTTTGTTAAAAACTTAAAAGCCTCAGCAAGCGTTTTTTTCTTAGCCTTGCTTAAAATATCTCCAAGTTCGCCATCTGCCACAACACGACCTTTGTTTATCAAAATAATTCTATTTGCCAGTGTTTCTGCCTCATCCAATAAGTGTGTGGATATAAGAATGGTTTTATCTTTACTCATCTCAGAAATAAGTTGGCGCATATGCTCTTTTTGGTTAGGATCTAAACCGTCAGTCGGTTCATCCAAAAGTAATATTGGTGGATTCCCGATAAGACTGGCAGCAAATCCAACGCGCCTTAAATATCCCTTAGATAACGTCTCAATACGCTGACTGGAAACATTTTCTATCTTAGCGACCTTTTTTATTCTCACTAATTCGTCTGCATAAATTTGTTTTTTATTCGAATTTTCATCATCGAGATTAAGTTTAAGCTCAATAAAGTACTTTAAAAATTGATTAACTGTCATATCAGCATACATCGGCGCACCTTCCGGTAAAAAACCAATGTCTTTTTTCGACAATAAATCTTTTTCGGCAACATTATTTCCATTAACAAAAACGCCACCAGAAGTTGGACTTAAAAAACCGGCAATCATATTCATCAAAGTTGATTTTCCGGCACCGTTAGGACCAAGAAGTGCAATAATTTCCCCGATGTGAGTGCTAAACGAAACATTTTTTACAGCCTCTATGTTATCGTATGTTTTAACAATATTTTTGACTTCAATCGTTGATTTTGTTAAAGATTTACTAGACTTCATAAAGTTCACCTCCGCACATAGGTTCTAAAACGCCGGTTGTCGACGGGAATGTAATCGGTAGAGAATAAAGTGTTCTGGCGCTTAAAAAGGCATTAACTTCAGCATTAACCGTATCCGCAGGAATACCTTCTTCTTGACTGGTAACAACTTCTATGCTGGGAACACGTTGACGGATAAACCTGACTAAAGTCGGATTCTTGGAACCTTTACCGCAGATAACAATTTTTTTAGGCAATTCCGGTAGATATAAACAGATAGAATAGCAAACTGCCTCAGCCACAAAAGCAGTGGCTGTTGCAGCCCCATCTTCTAAGGATAATCCCTCTAAATGCTCCGCTTTATCAGCAAATATTCCCGTATACGCTGATTTTGGTGGGAACTTAGCAAAGAATTTATGATGCATTAAAGTGTTTACGATTTTTTCGTGTACTTTACCGGTAATTGCTAAACGTCCATTGTAATCGTTATCCATATTGGCGTGCTTTGCCGTCCAGTTATTGATAAAATTATCACCGGCACCGCAATCGAAACCGATTATTTCACCAAAAGAACCTATCCATGTAATACTTGCCTTGCCGCTGATATTAACATAAGCAATCGGCTTAACCTCATTGGCAGATATGGCATTAAAATAAGCAGAAGAAATAGGTGTTCCTTGTCCACCCGAACAAATATCGGCATTTCGAAAGTGCGTAACTGTTTTAATTCCTGTTTGTTCGGCAATATATCTGCCGTTACCAAGCTGATAGGTATAGCAAATATTGGGATTATGCAAAATGGTAATGCCTTCAACCCCTACAACATCAATCGGTTCACCGCAATCACGGGCAAATTCCTTTATAAGTTGCACATAAAACTCAGATACAGCCATATCGACGGCGCGTAATTTTTGTTCATTGTCATCAATATCGCGCTTTAACCCCAAAACAGCACGAATTTTTTCTTTCATTTCGTCAGGGTAGGGGACAAGGCGTGACATTTTCCTGTCTAATATGTCCAAGCCATCTGTGCGAACAAGCGAAAGCTCCACACCACCAAAGGTAGAAGTTCCCATTAAACCCAAACAGTTTAGCCCTTTAATTATCATTAAAAAACACTCTTATCCTAGTTGCAATAATAAATTATTATGCTAGAATGCCTTAAAATTTAGTTAGGGGAAAGTAAAAATGACAACTTTTAAATCAGAATTTTTAAATATTATGCAGGAACGCGGTTTTTATAACCAATGCACCAACGAGCAAGGCTTTGATGAATATCTTTTTGATTGTGAAAAAAGAGGTGTTCCGGCAGTAGGATATTTGGGTTCTGATCCGACCGGTGATAGTTTGCACGTTGGGCATATTGTGCCGTTAATGATGCTGCGCTGGTTTCAAAAGTGTGGACATAAACCTTTAACCCTTGTCGGCGGGGCAACCGCACGTATTGGTGACCCTTCCGGTAAAGATAAGCTCCGTCCGTTTTTAGACGAAGCAACTTTGCAGAACAATGTTAAAGGCTTAAAAAAATCATTTATGAAATTCCTAAAATTTGGTGACGGTAAAACTGATGCCGAAATGGTAGATAACTATGATTGGTTTAAGGACATCAATTACTTGGAATTTTTGCGGGATATCGGTACTTGCTATTCGGTTAATCGTATGCTGACTATGGATAGCGTTAAGAGCCGTTTGGAACGCGAACAACCGATGTCTTTCTTAGAATTTAATTACATGCTATTGCAAGGTTATGATTTTTGCGTGCTATTGCAAAAATACGGTTGTCGCGCGCAGATTGCCGGTGCTGACCAATGGGGGAACATCACCTCAGGGACAGAACTTGGACGTCGTCGTTATGATACGGAATTATTTGGTTTTACCAGCCCGATTATTACCGATTCTGCGGGCAAAAAAATGGGCAAATCCGAAGGTAATGCCGTTTGGATTAATGATGAAAAACTTTCATCATACGATTACTTTCAATACTTCCGTAATATCGGTGATGCCGAAGTCGGCAAATGTTTGCGTATATTTACGGATTTGCCGATGGATGAAGTTAAAAGGTTAGAAGCGCTTCAAGATAAAGAAATCAATGAAGCTAAGAAGATTTTGGCTTTTGAAGCAACCAAGATTTGCCGTGGAGAACAAGAGGCAACAGCCGCTCATAAAACTGCAACAGAAATGTTTGAACAAGGTATTGCCGGCGGAGAGCTTCCGGCAGTAACAGTTAATAAAAGCGAAATAAGCGTTTTAGACGCTTTTCTTGAACTGGGATTTGTGTCAAGCAAAGGCGAGGCGCGCCGCTTGATTAAACAAGCCGGCTTAAAGTTAAATGATAAAATCGTTACCGATGAAAACTATATCATCAGCGCAAAAGATGTTGAAAGCGGCAATATCAAACTTTCTCAAGGCAAAAAGAAACACGGTTTGCTCATCTTAAAATAAGGTGGATTATCTTATAATTTCAGCAATTTTTCTTGTCATTTTAACGGCGCCGTTAAAATTAAGATGGTCGCTATCAGCTAAATCGTTATCATTAAAATCATCATTAAAATTATAAAACGACACATTATTTTGTTGTGCAATATCTCTTATCCATTTTAAGACATCAGTTCCTTTGCTCAATTCTGCAATAACTTGCGTATAGTCACTGCGTTCCGGTGAATTAATAAGATAAAGTTTTTGGTGATGTTCTTTTGCCCAATCACAAATTTTTTGTAACCAAATTATCTCGCTTTTGTAGTTATCATAAATCTTGAAATGATGTGCCGCGCGCTCTTTATCTTTTTCATGCATAGGGGAGGTATCAATACCGATAAAATCATACCCTTGGCAATAAAGGCGCTCTATTTCTTCTTTTTTATCATTAGTAAACACATAATCCAAAGCACGAGCTGTTAATTCATAATTATGCTCTTTATTTAGGCTATAATCATATTTAATACCAAAAATATAATCTAATATTTGACACCATTTTGCACCACTACCCCTGATTTCAGAATAACCACATTGATAAAAAGAAACAAAACAAACTACTTTTTTGAGTTTGGGACACTTTTCGGTAGTAATTTGCAGAGTTTTATATATTTCATATAACCCATTAGCAGTTAAGGCATAGTTATAGGCATTTTCGCCAATCATAAAGGGAAGAGCACCAAGCTCTGCATGACTATCACCGATAAATAATGTATCAATTTTATCAGCATTTTCTAATAATCCTTGATGTTTTTTCTTTACACCTTTAGCAAAGCGAACAATTGCTCCAGAAGCATTACCAAAGTGCATAATAATGTTTTGCCGCTTACGACGCCTTTTCTCTTTATCGACAATATAAAAAGTGCAGAGTTTAGCAATAAATTTAGATAATTTAGGATTGATTTTCCTCAATAGCTTTCTCCGGTATTTTTTTTATAAAATGCGCAGGATTACCCGCCCAAATTTCATTTGCGGGAATATCATGTAATACAACAGAACCACAACCAATTATAGAGTTTTTACCTATACGGATATTACCCACTACAATAGAATTTGCATGCACGGTTACATTGTCTTCTAATGTGGGAAATCCTCCATCTTTATTACCAATAGAAACATTTTGATAGATTTTGCAATTATAACCGATTTTATCCAAATCGGACATTACAATCCCAACAGGATGAATAAACTGAACATTCTTCTTTCGTATAAGCATTTTGGCATAGTCCAAAGGAATGTCACAATTACGCTTAACTCTTTTTAATTTATCACACCAGTAGGTAAGAACACGATGTCCGGCAATATAAATCTCTCTTTTACCATTCGGGTAGCGCTTTTTTTCTAAAAATTTCATTTTAATCATCCTAATTTAGGTTAAATACGTTAATGTATAATACAAAAACCAAAGACATTGTCAAATATCTTTTTGCTTTGCCAAAACCTCTTTAATTTTTATTATAAAGTCTTTTGTTTTTGCATAGTTGTTTGCTTGGTTCAAGGTTGCGTTATAGCTTATGGCATGTCTTCGCCAATAGGTAAGAGACTGAGAAATATAATATAATGGATATTTGGCAAAAATTTGCTGATATAAATACAAATCTAAGAATGCCGGAATTGGTGTATTAAAATCAAGTTTTTTTAATATACTACTTTTTATCGTTACCGCAGAAAATGTCGGAATGTGATTAAATAAAGCTTCTGAAAACAAAATGTCATTTTTTTCATTAAGAGTATGATTTATATATGTAACATAAGGCTTGGCAAAAGACACTTCAGTAAAATCATCACCAAACGGAATAACATTATTACTGATAATCACTGCATCCGGATGTTTGTTTATCATTTTAACTTTTATTAAGAGGTTATTTGGCGTCCAATAATCATCGCTTTCTAAAACAGAAATATATTCCCCTTTTGCTTTTTCTATACCGAGTTTAAAGCTTGCCGGAAGTCCCTTGTTTATACCGCCTTCATGTTGATATAGATGAAAATTTTTATATTTATTTACATATTCTTTAATAACATTAACAGAATTATCCGTTGACCCGTCATCAACAATAATAACTTCATAGTTTTTGTATCTTTGCGCTAAAATAGAATCCAATGTTTGTCTGATATATTTTTCGTAATTATAACTCGTAACCAAAACAGAAATAAAAGGTCTTTTTGCAAACAAAGATAGACCTGACTTGCTTAAAACATAACGATTAACATAAGCGCCAATAACAACCGCAAACCCGAAAATCAAAGAAAGCAGATACAAAAAATAACTTCGCTTCATATAACCTCTTAATTTTTTGTTGTTGCATCAATTAAGCGGTTAAGGCTGTTTGTTTCTTTGTTATCATACCCTTTTTCATCTTTTTTCTCAGTCTTGGGCTTTTCTTCTTGTTTTTTTATCTCCGGTTTAACTAACATTTCAAAAACTTTATCCATTTGTTCTTGATCCAGTTTATTTGGCAAAATATCGTTTGTTTCGCTTTTATCAGTTGGTTTTGCCTCTTTATTTTCTTTAGTTTTTTCTTCTTTCGTCTCCTTCTTCGCGGTTTCTTTTTCTTTTGTCAGTTCATTTAGTTTTTCTTTAAGCATTTTTTCTGGCAAAACTTCTTCTATAAGACCGGAGCTTGTTTGAGCAGCAATAAAAAATTTAGATTCTTTAACCGGCCCTTTTTCTATTTCTTCAGGCAAAACAACCTTAACAATTAAAAAACAAAAACCCAGAATAAGTAATGCACGTAATAAGCCAAATCCGACCCCGAAAACTCTATCCGTAAAACTAAGCGAACTGGCACGAACTTTAGTGATAAATTTATCGGTAAACAATATCCATAATGTATAAAATACCGCAGTTATGATCAAAAATATAGCTAAATCGGCTAAATATTTATTTGCCACATAGTTATTCATCCATGGACGCATAAGAGGCAAAAAATAAATATTTACCACAAAAAATAGAACTAACCCTATGGTCGAAAGCAATTCTTTGGTAAACCCCTGTATAAAGCCAACAAACAACGAAATGGCAAAACAAATCAAGATAATAACATCCAAATTACTTAATTGCTCCATTCTATTTTTCCCCTAACTAAATCTTGAAATTAAACGCTGAACATTACCAATTTCATGGTAAGTCATATCTGAAATGAGTTTTGTTTTTTTATCTTTACTAAAAGATATAGGAATAATTGCATTATTAAATCCTAATTTTTGTGCTTCTTTCAGGCGCAGATTAGGCTGGCTGACTGCACGGATTTCTCCGGATAAACCAATTTCTCCGAAAACAACCATATCTGCCGGTAGAGGCTTGTTGGTCATAGATGATATGACCGCCATAGCAACGGCTAAATCTGCTGCTGGTTCAGAAATCTTTAATCCGCCGGCAATATTTAAATAAACATCGTGCGTGCTGAAATTCATACCGCAACGAGCCTCTAATACAGCCAAAATCATAGCCAAACGATTAGAGTCCCATCCGACAACGGCACGTTTTGCGCCACCATAACTACTATTGCCGACAAGTGCTTGTATCTCAACCAATAAAGGACGCGAACCTTCAATACCGGCAAATACGCAAGAACCGGAAACACAGCCTTGCCGTTCTGCCAAAAATAAAGCGGACGGATTTTCCACTTCAACCAAACCGGTATCTTGCATTTCAAATACACCGATTTCATCTGTTGCACCGTAGCGATTTTTTACTGCACGCAAAATACGGAAATGATGTCCCCTGTCTCCCTCAAAATAAAGCACAGTATCAACCATATGCTCTAAAACGCGCGGTCCGGCAATTGCACCTTGTTTGGTTACATGGCCGACAAGAAACAGTATAAAACCCTTTCTTTTAGCGATTTTTATAAGTTCATAAGCAGTAGCTCTGACCTGAGCAACACTTCCGGGTGTAGATTCTACATCCTCTAAATACATTGTTTGAATAGAATCAATAATAACCAAAGCCGGATTTTCTTTTTCAAGAGTGGTGATAATATCTTTAACACTGGTGGTGCTGGCAAGTCTGACCGGTGAATTAGCTAATCCTAAACGTTGGGCACGGATTCGAACTTGATCAATAGCTTCTTCTCCGGAAATATAAAAACAACTGTCGTTAGGTAATTGATTAGCCATACCGGCGCATATCTGTAATAACAACGTAGATTTACCTATGCCGGGGTCACCCCCCACCAAAATAACCGAACCGGGAACAAGTCCCCCACCGGAAACCCGATTGATTTCAGAAAGATTGGTTATAAGACGCTTATAAGTCTGACTTTCACCATTAAGCGAAACAAAATCAATAACATTACCTTTGCGTTTTGAATTTATATTAGAAAACTCATCAGTTGGCTTTTTTTCTTCAACAATAGTATTCCATTCACCGCAACCATCGCATTTTCCCTGCCATTTAGGATAAACAGCCCCGCAAGTTTGGCAAACATAATCTATTGTTGATTTCTTAGCCATTGTTATTTCTCCACTTTTATTGGACCTCTGGCAGATCCCTCAATAAATTGCCGAACGTAAGGATTGTCTGTCTTGTCTAATTCTTTAACTGTGCCATACCAGATAATTTTGCCCTGATAAAGCATTGCGATTTTATCAGCAATTTTGCGTGCGGATGCCATGTCATGTGTGATTGTTAGGGTTGTAGCACCTAAATCTTTTGCCGATT
>Ga0247608_10004485_pt1 | contig 15571 bp, 9 predicted proteins | sample 176DNAGHGlowgp2_FD_193490 | JGI IMG/M metagenome (GOLD analysis project Ga0247608, IMG submission 193490) | Sheep rumen microbial communities from Palmerston North, Manawatu-Wanganui, New Zealand - 1766 DNA GHGlow gp2 | ecosystem: Host-associated > Mammals > Digestive system > Stomach > Rumen ... | reverse complement strand
CTGCGGTGGTACATGCCGCGTTCGCTTGTCAGCAGGCGCTTGACACAGGCCCTGTAGGCGTTGTTCCTGTGGTTGACTTCTATCACCCTCTGGTCAGACGCACCCTTGTAGCACATGCCGCGCAAGGGACATCCGGCGCAGTTCCTGGCACGGTATCTGCTGATGGTGGACACGTAACCGAGATCTGACTTTACCGGCACGTCACCGATGTGCTCCATGTGCTGGCCCATCGGACACACATAGTAGTTGTCCTCTGCGTTGTAGTACAGGTTCTGGACAAGGAACGGGTTGTTGCGGCGGCTCCTCTTGTCCTCGGCATGGAACATGTTGTACTTTACATACGGGGTGATGCCTTTATCAAACATGTACTCGTAGTTCTGCTCGCTGCCGTACCCTGAGTCCGCACACACCTCTTCGCTCTGTTTACCGTATCTGTCTTTGAAGGACTCAAGGAACGGGATGAGGGTGCCCTGGTCCGTGGGTCTCCAGAAGATGTCATAGTTGGTGATGAACTGGTTCTCGGTGGCTATCTGTATATTATATCCCGGCTTGGTCTGACCGTTGTTCATGGCATCCTCCTTCATGCGCATGAAGGTGGCGTCAGGGTCAGTCTTACTGTAGCTGTTCCTCTCGCCAAGTGTATCGAGTTTCTTCTCGTACTCGCGCATCTTGGGGGCCTTCTCGGCCTTGACCTTTTCTACCGCCTTGCGCATCTTCTTGTCGCTTATTCCCGCTTCATCCATCTTGTTGAGGATGTTGTCGGCGCGTTTGGCCATCTCATCTGCTGTAAGCTCCTGCTCCTCATCGGCATTCTCCATCGACAGCACCTTCTCGGCCGATTCAAGGACGGACTTCACGTTCGCTTCCAACTTTGCCTTGTTCTTTTCTGTGCTTCCTTTCCAAACAAACGTGTATTTGTTTGCCGCCGACTCTATCTTGGTGCCGTCTATGTACTGCACATTCAGCGACACCAGGCCCTCGTCGTGCAGAAGCACCACTATCTGGGTGAAGATGCTGTCGAAACAGCCGGACAGACGCTTGCTGCGGAAGAGGTTGATGGTACGGAAGTCCGGGGTCTGCATGCCGCTCAGCCACATGTATGCTATATTCTCTACAAGGAGTTTCTCCATCTGACGGCCGGAGTACACATTGTTCAGATATGCATAGACGATGACCTTGAGCAGCATCCTGGGGTTGTAACTGCTTGTCCCGCCGCCCTTGTATCCCGATTCGATGTCCGATATGTCGAGCCTGTCGATGATGGCGCTTACAACACGAGCCTTGTGGTTCTGGGGAAGATAATCGCCAAGACATGGAGGAAGAAGCAGACTGTCGTTGGGATTATAAGATTTAAAAACTACCTTTGTCATTGTTGTTTAGCTATTAGGCTTTTGGGCTGTTAAACTGTTTGTATATGGCTTGGTGGTACAACAAATATACAAATAATTAGCCAAACAACAATGGCTATTCCTTTGATATTCAAAAGAATAGCCATTATTTTTTATATTCCAACCACAAAACGAAGATGTCTTTGGTCAAACAAAAGAGGATGACTACTTTTTAGTCACCCTCAGCTTGTTGGGATGTGGGAGGGATAGCGCGAAGCGCGTAGTTTCAGAGACTATATATCCCTTTTGTTCCCCTCAAAAAACGACGCATTGTTAAACGACCCCTTTGCGTCAGTCATTATAGAAGAGAAGTACCGGATTGGAGTCCTCGCGCATCAGAGGGAACTGTTTCTGAAGGGACTTATCAAACACCATTCCGGCGTCAAAGAACCCCACAAGGGTGTTGTTGTAACAACTCACCAGATACGGAAACTGTTCTGTCCTGCCGGCATTGTTGTTGAAATCCTCCGAGAACACATACATACGGTAAGTCTTCCAATCAGACTTGTCAGTAAAAGCGATGACAAGATTCGCGCCATAATTGGTAGCCACAAAGTACAGGAACCTCTCAGTCTCCATATATCCGCACTTGGTATACTCATTCCGGGGATTAACAAACACCTTGTCGCTCTTTTTCATGTCATCGGGAATGACTATGTCGGTTGTCATCCTGCAAGTCACTTTGACCGAATCTCCTGTTATGTTATAGAAACGGTCATTATCCTCAACGCCCATAAATCCTATTACACCGGGCTTGATATGGCTCAGATAAGGGTTGTTTATGCTTACATGGGCGAATTCGGGATCAAACTCCACCACCTGTTTCAGGAAATTGCCTTCAGAGTCTGTTTTCCATAAGCCGCGACGATTATTCTTACCGTCATATCTGATGGGATTGACAAAAAGGAACCCTCCGTCCGGAAGGACTGCAAAATCAGTGACAAAATCATAGAGACTGACCTGCCTTCTGTATTCGCCATCCAGGCCGTATACAAAGACCTTGTTGCTCTGGTCGTCCAGAACAAACAGCTCTTTTCTGTCAGGCAGCAGGTCAAACCGCTCTATTACCCGATAATTGCCGAATCCGTTCCCCTGACGCGAAAAACGTTTCAGGAAATGACCCTGGCGATCAAAAAAGAACAAAGAGCTTGATGAACGGACAATAATGGTGTCACCCGTGAACTTAACTTCATCGACAGACTGCACATAGCTGTCAGGACTTGGATTCTCCAGATATATGGTGTCTATAGACGTAAATAGTCTTGACACCATCGGATACTCAGTTATATCATCTTCCAGTAGCGGAACATATATATCGTGAATGCAATCTGTACATACAGCCAGCTCCCTCTTACAGGAGAACAGAAACTGAACCGCAACCAGCACACAGGCAAGCAATGCCTTCCGGACAATTGGGAACATAGCAATTTTCTTTTTCAGGCCGCGAAGTTATACTATTTCCGATGTACAATTAACATATTTTGGCAAAAAAAGAACCGGTCCTTCTCAGAACCGGCTCCATTGTATAGATACGCTGATCCGTTATTTAGCTGCAGCGTGATGTCTTGCCTCAATCTCCTTGTTCATCTCGTCAAGACGCTGGTCGGTAAGAGGATACTTGTATACCAAATATCCTACTACTACCAGAAGGATGGCGGGAATGATGGTGGTGAACCACAGGATTGCATTCTGAACGGTTGGATTATAATCACTCAGGTGAGTGTAGTATGCGTTTACCGGAGCGCTGATGAATGATGCCAGGAACACTACGATAAAGATGCTCAGTACCAGCTGCAGGCACTTGTTGGCCTTGAACTCAAGCCACATCTCCTTGAATGATACAGGCTTTTCAGGTGTTGTGGTGATGTTCTCCTTACTGCCCATAAAGCAGAGGGTAAGCAGCACGAAACCTACTATTGCAAAGATGCATGTCACAGTGAACCATGCCTTGGGATCAGTAGGAAGAGCTGACTCCTCGCTTGCCAGGTTGAATCCGATAAGACCCATAACCCAAGGAGTGATGAAACCGGCAAGTGAGAAACCTGCCTTGAAAGCAACACCTGCAAGAGCGTTTACTGTAGCGGCGGGACGGTTGCCTGTGCGATACTCGGCATCGGTGATTACCTCAGGAACCAGTGCCCACATTAGTGAACCAACCAGCAGACCTACACCGGTCAGAACCTTTGCGCCCTGAACGATTGCATTGCACTTCTGGACATCAAAGAACTTACCTATTACAAAGAGTGTGATGAATCCTACAAGACCAACACACAGGAGCAGGTAGTAAAGTCCCTTCTTGCCAAACAATTTCTTAAGGATGGGCAGTGAAGGCAGTATGATGAATGCAGGTATTGTACCGATAGCCATGAATACGGCCTGGTTCCAGTCCACTGCAATACCTACGCACATAGCCAGACCGATGGGGAAACCGGCCTGAACGATGATCTGACCGATATTGGCGCAGACCATACGGGTTGAAGTAAGGATAAGAACCTCATCATTGTCACGGGTCATAGAGGCCATGATAGAGCCGTAAGGGATGTTCACGACTGAATAGATCATGCTAAGCAGGGTATAGCTGACAGTAGCATATACGATCTTCCATGTCATGCCCCAAGTTGCTACTGCAGGAAGCATCAGGAAGCAGGCTGCAACGGTAAGAGGTATACCGCCGTAAAGCAGATATGCACGATACTTTCCAAGCTTGGGATTGTGGTTGTCAATGTACTTACCTACCACAGGACTCCAGAAACAGTCCAGAAGTCTTACTGCAAGGATAAGTCCGCTTACAAATCCGGGGTTGATTTTAAGAACTGTACACAGGTACAGCATCAGGAAACATGCAACTGTCTGGAAAATAAGATTCTGGGCAAGGTCTCCCGAACCGAAGCCTATTCTCTGTCCCCAACTCAGTTTGTAGTAACCGTTGTTTACTTCGTTTGCCATAAAATTGAGTTTATTGATTAATAATTTTGGTTAATCTGAAATATCAGCCCACAAACATACAAAAAAAACATCACACCTACTCGCCTGTCTCCATATATTTCACTGCCCGTTGTATCGTCTCATCCAGATCCTGTATAACCTGGAAATAAGCATTCATACCCCATATCATTCGGGCAATTGTAGCCTTCAGTTGTGTCCTGAATATCGGCAGGCTCTCCTGATACTGTTCCTCATCAAACTCCACTTTGGCGTCCCTGGCCTTATCCTGAAACAGTCTGATGACATCGGGACCGACCTGATAACCCATGTTGAATTCCTCAAATGACCTGAAACGCCTCTGAAGTGAACGACGGTTGCGTTCGGCATATTGCTGTGCGGTATTGAGCACAACATTCTTGGCCGTGATGTTCCGGTAATAACGGTTGGTCCTTGTCGTGTCCAACGGTACGAATATATCGGGCATGATACCTCCGCCTCCGTATACCGTCCTGTGCCTGATCATAGTGTTGTACTTGAGCGAATCCGGGAAATGGATACTGTCAGGATTAGTCAGTTCACCATGATGCAGACGCTCCAGTATATCATCTCCGTAATCTACGCCCTTTCCATACGGTTTCTGGATGCATCGGCCCACAGGAGTGTAGTACTTGGCTACCGTAAGACGGATGAGAGACCCGTCATGGAACTCTATGGGACGCTGAACCAGACCCTTGCCGAAAGAACGGCGTCCCACAATCGTGGCACGGTCCCAATCCTGGACTGCGCCCGATACGATTTCACTGGCCGATGCCGAATACTCATCAATGAGCACTACCAGTTTTCCGTCACGGAAACGGCCACGGCCATCTGCCAGATATCCGCTGCGCGGAGAACGTTTGCCTTCAGTATATACCACCAACTGGTCACGTCCCAGGAACTCGTTGGCTATACCCACGGCCGACATCAGCAGGCCTCCGCCGTTACCCTGAAGGTCAAGTATCAGTGACGTAGCCCCTTTAGCGCGCAGTTCGGATAGTTTTTCCTCAAATTCATCTACTGTGGTGGCACCGAAACTTGCTATCTTGATATAACCGATACCGGGGCGTACCATATAGGCGGCATCGACCGTATTGACCGGAATCTTGTCACGGATCACGGTAAAGTGCAGCAATTCGTCCACACCCCGACGGTTTATGCCAAGATTCACTCTGGTTCCCTTTGGGCCGCGCAGACGTTTCATGATAGCCTCCTGTGACATCTTCACTCCCGCAATGGCGGTATCATTCACAGTAACTATCCGGTCTCCGGCCATTATGCCCACCTTCTCCGACGGGCCGTCAGCAATAGGCTGCACAATGAACAACGTATCATCGATCATATTGAACTGCACTCCTATTCCTTCAAAAGATCCCATCAGAGTCTCGTTTGACTTGTCATTCTCCTCGGGAGTTAGATAGGTGGAATGCGGGTCCAGTTCCTCAAGCATGCCTTTGATAGCCTGCTCAACTATCTTCTTTGTATCCACATCCTCCACATAGAGACTGGTTATTGCACTCTCAGCCACCAGCAGTTTCTGAAGTTCCACATCAATGGCCGAAGCCTGAGGCTGCATCTGACGCTGCGGCTGCATCTGCATCTGAGGCTGCATCTGAGGCTGACGCTGCGGTTGCATCTGGGGCTGACCTATACGGCCTGGCTGACCCATCAGCATCATCGGCATTACCAACGCCGCAAACAGAATAATATTCTTTTTCATTTCATTCGATTTGAGACACATTGGGGACGGTTCTCTTTGTGTCCCTGAAGGAGCACAAAGAGAACCGTCCCCAATGTGCTATTTTTTGAAAGTATCTATCATTAAAGAATCAGCATTGCGGCCAAACGAGAGCAGTTCACGTACCAGGCTGCTGCTCACGTGCTGGACAGCAGGACTTGAAACCAGAAGTACAGTATCCACGCCGGCAATGGAACGGTTGATATCAGCCAAGTTACGCTCCTTGTCATAATCTGTAACGGAGCGGATACCGCGCAGTATAGCGTTGCAGCCGTTTTGACGCACCGCATCAACGGTAAGCCCCTCGTACCCGATAACACTGACACGGGAATCCCCCTTGTAATACGCTTTGATTGCATCAAGACGTTGCTTTGTGCTGAACAAAGGTTTCTTGTCCTCATTTATGCCGATGGCGATTACCACCTGGCAACCCAGTTCCAATGCACGATCCACAAGGTCTGCGTGTCCTATCGTAAATGGGTCAAAAGAACCCGGAAAAAACAGTTTCATAGTCCTTAATGTTTAGAATTTCTCACCTTCATCCTCATCAACGCGGTCCTCCTCCACCACCAGATTGTCAATGATGAAGTTCTGGCGCTCCATGGTGTTCTTGCCCATGTAGAATGACAGCAGGTCATCGACGGCATCGGTTTTCTGCAAGGTAACCAGCTCCAGACGCATATCGGGACCGATAAAGTTCTTGAACTCATCGGGCGATATCTCACCCAATCCTTTGAATCGGGTAATCTCAGGGTTGGGCGACAGCTTCTCTATGGCCTGCTTACGCTCCTCATCAGTGTAGCAGTAGATGGTCTCAAACTCACCCTTCTCGGTCACCACTCCGTCCACATGGGCGGCGGGACCTTTTTTCTTCTTGCGTTTGTTGCGCACGCGGAACAGCGGGGTCTGCAGTATGTATACGTGGCCTTTCCTTATCAGCTCGGGGAAGAACTGCAGGAAGAATGTTATCATCAGCAGACGTATGTGCATACCGTCCACATCGGCATCGGTGGCAACTATTATCTTGTTGTAGCGCAGGTCATCCAGTCCCTCCTCTATGTTAAGTGCAGCCTGCAGCAGGTTGAACTCCTCATTCTCATAGACCACCTTCTTGGTAAGGCCGTAACAGTTCAGTGGCTTGCCTCGCAGGCTGAATACGGCCTGGGTGTTCACGTCACGGCTCTTGGTGATGGATCCGCTGGCGGAGTCACCCTCGGTTATGAATATGCAGCTCTCCTCCTGGCGGTCACCGCGGGCATCGTTCAGGTGGATGCGGCAGTCGGCCAGCTTACGGTTGTGCAGGTTGGCCTTCTTAGCGCGCTCGCGGGCCTGCTTGGTAATGCCGGCTATCTCCTTGCGCTCCTTCTCTGACTCCAGGATTTTCTTGAGCAGCACATCGGCTATATCCGGTTCCTTGTGCAGCAGGTCATCGACCTCCTTCTTGATAAAGTCGCCTATGAACTTGTTGAGCGATACGCCTCCGCCCGGGCTCATCGTTGTGGAGCCCAGCTTGATCTTGGTCTGGCTCTCAAAGACCGGCTCCTCAACATTGACGGCGATGGCGGCCACTATGCCGTTACGCACATCGCCCGACTCGAACGGCTTGCCGTAGAACTCCTTGATGGTACGGGCTATATGCTCCTTGAATGCGCTCTGATGCGTACCTCCCTGCGATGTGTACTGGCCGTTCACAAAAGAGTAATACTCCTCACCGTACTGGTTGGTATGGGTAAGGGCTATCTCGATGTCAGGTCCCTGCAGATGTATGATGGGATAGAGACTCTGGGCGCTCATGCGCTCCATGAGCAGGTCCTCCAGACCGTTGCGCGACACAAAACGCTGGCCGTTGTACATGATGGTAAGGCCGGTGTTCAGATAAGTGTAGTTGCGCAGCATGGTCTCAATTATGGCCGGACGGAACTGATAGCCCACAAAAAGGTCGTTGTCCGGCTCAAATATCACTTGGGTTCCGTGTTCATCGGCACTGGGAAGAGTTACATCGGATTTGATCTTACCGCGCTCAAACTGCAGTGTGCGCACCTGGCCGTCGCGCCAGCTGCTTACCTCAAACCGGTAACTCAGGGCATTGACCGCCTTTAGACCCACACCGTTCAGGCCCACGCTCTTCTTGAAAGCCTTGCTGTCAAACTTACCGCCAGTGTTAAGTATGCTCACGGCATCCACCAGCTTGCCCTGAGGTATTCCGCGTCCGTAGTCACGGACAGAAACCTTACCGGTATCAGTCAGGTCTATCTCAATGCGCTTGCCCGTATTCATGCGGAACTCATCCACGCTGTTGTCTATTATCTCCTTAAGCAGCACGTATATTCCGTCATCGGCGGCAGAGCCGTCACCAAGCTTGCCGATATACATACCCGGACGGGTACGGATATGCTCCATATCGTCCATATGACGTATGTTGTCATCGTTGTACTCCACCTGTTGGACCTGCGGGTCAAATATCTCTTCCTGTTCTGCCATACTCATTAAAATTGGCTGTTTGCTTTTGGCTTCTATAATTAATCATTTCTCAAATCCTTGCTGAACACCGCCCTGCGACGGACAATCTCTACACCTTTAAAATAAGACCACTGTGACTGTATCTTGATGTTATCGTCAAGCTCCGGATTGGTCTCACCAAGTGTAAAGCCGATATCCGTAGCCGACTTGGTAAGGATCGAGAACGGAATTGCGCTGACACCCTTGTTCTGATATTCAGGCTTGACTGCCACAAAAAGCATTTCAAGGGTCTGCGTAGGCTTCCATTTGAGGGCTTTCAGTATATGCCACCATCCAAATGGGAACAACCTGCCCTGAGCTTTCTGGAGTGCAGCGGCAATCGATGACATGGACAGCGCCCCGGCTACAAGTTCATCATTTGAGTCCAGAACGAAAACAGCCAGTCTTTTGTCCAGAAGGGGCACATAACGTTTTGCAAAATCGTCAATCTGCCTATCAGAGAATGCCGAATAGCCGTACAGCGGAGCGTATGACTCATTTACCAGATGAAACAGCTTATGAGCATAAATCCTGGCCTCTGTATTCTTGCTATGCACCAGCTTGGCTACATGCAGGTTATACCTTTCCATAACCACCTTGCTCAATCGGGCCATCTTATCAGGAACATCGTTGTAGGGAACATGGCGTTCAGACCACTTGGCGGACGGAGTAAGTCCAAGTTTCCGCATGTGCTCAGGATAATACGGATAATTGTAGATGGTAGCCATTGTCCCGATGCGGTCAAAACCTTCGGTCAGCATCCCCTCCGGATCAAAATCAGTAAACCCGAATGGTCCTTCAAGCCGATCCATTCCGCGTTCCATACCCCAAGCGGCAACCGCATCCAGCAATGCCTCGGATACGCGTATATCGTCAATGAAATCTATCCACCCGAACCTTACGGTCCTGACCTTCCATGCCTCATTGGCCTTACGGTTGATGATAGCGGCCACACGCCCCACCACCTTACCGTCCTTATAGGCCAGGAATGTCTGGGCGTCGCAGAACTCAAAAGCGGCATTCCTGGAAGGCATAAAGGAGTGTACCGTATCCCTTATCAGATCCGGTACGGCATAAGGATGGTTCCTGTAAAGCCGGACATTGAACCGCGCAAACCGCCTCAGATCCCGGGCGCTTACAACAGGTACAACGGATATATTCCCATCAGCCATTATCTCCACTGCATTTTTCAATTCAGCGAAGATACTAAAAAATAATCAAGTTAGGAGCGGCTCTCCGTTACTGATTATCAACAGGGCACTGTCAGGGCTTTAGCGTGAAAGGAACAGGCGATGACGGATAACCTGCAAAGCTGTCATGACTGAAAGATATTGTCTCTTTCAAATCAATGATTGACCCCAGATTGGAATCAAAATAGCGGAAAGACAGTACATCACCCGTCTGGGTGTTGCTCATAACCCTTATAAGGAAACAGTAATGGTTCTGGCCGTTGCCGTCAGTTACCATCAGTATCCGGCTCACGCCACGCAGCTCACTCCCGCAATAGGCCATAATTCGGCGGCTTGAATTTTTCTCTATATTGACGCCATCAACTGCTGCATACACCGGCATATCATACCTGAAATCCGTCTCTTTCATTGCAGGTATATCCATAATATGAGCTACCGCTGTGTCGCGGACCTCGGTGTCCGATACGCTCATAACCACGATCCTGGCATCACCCGGTGAGAGCGCCACCACGCTGCCATCAGACAGGACCTTGGCCTTATCCTCATCAATGGATGTCCAATATATGAGAGGACTGGTGTAACTGCCGGTCAGCTCAGCCGCAAGACGGCAGGTATCGCCCACCATCAGCACCAGCTCATCGCGGTCAATGCTTACAGCCGACGGTGCCTTGGTCTCTTCAAGCTCAAAGATCTCATCACATGAGCAGAAGCCTGCAGCCAGCAGCATCAGCGCAACCAGAGAACCTATATTATTTTTCAGAAACAATTTCATCCCAGTCAGTCTTTAATAATCCTCATCACTGAAATCATACTCGTTGGGTTTGTCCGTCACAGGCCTTACCGCTTGACCGAAATAACGGGGAGTATGATAGTCTGCATGCAGTTGACGGCCCTCAGCGTGATGGGGACGCCCGCTAAAGTAGAATGCTTCCATACCCTCTTTTGATACCTGATCATTTTTATCGCTGGTTTTGTAAAGGTTTGCACTCCAATAGTGGCAGTTTCGCCCCACTTCTGCATATTCTGTACCTAAACGGTATCCGTTGGCCGGAATTATCAGTTGGTTCCCTGTACTCTTACTGGTTACGAGATATGCCTTGTTCTCGGCATTCCACTCCCACGTACACTCGTCGATAAGTTCCTGCCATTCATTCTTGGTAGGCATACGCCAGTCTCCGCCCCATTTGGCCGCTGCATAATCCCTTCTACCTTTAGATATATTGTTTGGAGCCTTAACACCGCCATAATAACCCTTAAGGACTTCATCATTAGCCTCGGCCGTACCATCAGCGCTGCTGTAGGCTCCCTGTTCCTTGTGCTTTCCGGTTGCGTCACCCCATCCAACGTAATCGCCTCGGTCTGTGGCAACCTTAGCCCCCACATTCATAGGAGCCCAAAGACAGCTAGTGCCCATATCTATAGGAATACAATCCTCTGCTGATGTTGATGGTTTGATAAGCACCGATCCCATATCTTTTCCATCAGGTCCTTTAATATATGCCAACAACGAGCTGTTTTTTGATGTTGGGGTCCATATAACTTTAAACTTGCCGGTTAAAAAATCACTGAATCCGGCAATCTTGTTTGTAGGCATAGAGAATCCTATTTCATCCTCACCGTCTTCAACAAGCTGATCCTTCTCATAATAAAGCAGTTCATCTCCCGTAGACTCGCAATAGACGTAATACGGGAAGGGATATGCAACATTCTTATTTCCAACAAACCATATACAAGGCACAAACTCCACTGTATTCTGTTTGCCTATGTTAATATCATACCAGCTTGTATTGCATCTTATAGTCTTAGGTGCCTCAAACACTGAATGTGGTCCCCAAATAGGGATTGAGAAACTAGGATCAATATCTATTTCGTCAAGCTTTTTTATCAGTTTTTTTATAAATTCAATATCAATTCCCCCCACAACATTCAATCCTGTTTCCATTTTAAGCTGGTGTCCATATCCAAGTTCCGGATAATCCGGAAGAATAGATGCGACAAGCCTTTCCCCACTGGGTTCAGTTAATCCATAACCCATAGTAAAAGACGTCTCATTATATACTTCCGCTCCAACATAAAAACCGAACATTCCCCAAAACATTAATTTGACTTTAGGGGAAAAAGATAATTTAGCACTTACCTGACCCCCGCAAGATGCCTGTTTTATTTTCGTTTGGTCCTTTACGGTGGTTCCTTTGTCATCAATCTTGTGAAGTCCGTTGTCAGTGCTGAAATCAATGCCGCTCTTTATTCCCTTTTTTATCTCGATATGTTCGGTTTCAATAGTACCGAAAGCGCTTGCACCTAATTCAATTGCCATTTCCGGAGTAAACTGGAATTCAATCTCTACCATTAATGGACCAAGCGGAAAAACGACAACGCCTAATCTGAAAGGAACATTCAGATGAAATATTTTTTCTCTTTTTACTGCTTCAGCGAAACTGTTGTTTACACCACCACCCTTTATCGTCATATTCACTGTAGTAGTATCCCATGTGTCAGATTCCTTGTAACACTGAATCCTTGATTCCCCAAATAGGCTGACATCAATCAACAAATTGAAATCCGATCCCTCCCTGTAACCATGAGTCACTTCAAAATCCGCACTAAGAGAGGCACCTATATCCCCGGAACTGACCCCTAAACTTTTGGAAAATTTATATGTTTTATGATCCGCAGCAATCTTACCATATTTTTCTTTACCCCTACCTGATATGGTATCATCCTCTTCCCATTTACCATCTCCGTCTGCACGAGTAGATGCGCTCCTGTATGCTTCACGATGCCAATTACCCTCTTCATCCTGATACCTGATCTGAGACGGTCTGAATACAGGATACTCCTTGCCGTCATCAAACCCACGGGTAGAGCGCGTCATCGCCATACTGCTACTGTCTATTGCCAGACCAAAACGTCCCTTTTTTATTACATCAAAAAGTCCTGCCTCCTCAGTTTCCATACTTGCCACACCATTCTCTATATGAACCTGCTTGACTTTACGAAGGAATATCAATGAATCTGTGTCAAACGCCACGATAGAGCCCACGCCCAACTGTTTCAGCGTCTGGTCATCGGCTTTCATTGAGAAATGGCCGGATGCGGTATCGGCCTCCAGTACCTTGCGCTCCGTGCCGTCAAAAGTCACCGGCAGGAAAGAGTTTGATATGGATATTCCTTCATACTCTGTTACTCCTGTAGTATCCACTTTGGCTCCGTTAGGATTCACTTTACCATGATATGGATCCATACTGTACTCGTATGTGCATCCGGCATATACCAGTGCGACCAGGAATAAAGCCAGCAATATAAACTTCAGATTCTTTTTCATACCCTGCAGAGATTAAAAGTCATTCAACCGGCCTGTGCCGTTTTCCTTTCGTTGTTTCTTAAGCCGCTCCTTCTCTTTCTCGTCAAGCTGCCTTGCCTTGGGGCGGGTAACCGTTATCACATCCGATGCCGTGGTCCTGCGCCCGTCCTCATACAGGATCATGACGAAGTATCTTGCGCTATGCTCCTGCTGGAGACGATAGTCGTACGTACTCCTCTCATCGGCCGATGCCGTGACAAACGGTTTGAAAGAGTCATCATCCTCCATATCCTGGGTCTTATAGACTATAAAGTGATGAGGGTCGGCCGATGGCAGCGAGTCATGGCTCCAGGCCAGCACCACACATCCGTAGTCCTCACGGTATGTGCCATCCAGCTTTATGGGCACATCCATAACCAGAGGCCCGCGATGCTTGAAACTGACCTGCATGGATAATCCCGATGACACGCCCGACATGTTTATACCCTCCACCGCATAGTAGTACCTCTGGGTCTGGTTGTATTCAGGATGGTCCTCCACATGCAGAGTAGGTTCAGTCCATTGCCCTTTCTCAAAACGTTCCACAAGAGTCCACTGGCCTTCAGTACCAAGACGGCGGAACACGCGGTAGAGCGCAATATCCTCCTCCGGTGCGGTGGTCCAGTCCATGTAGATACCGTTGTCATCCTGCCACAGGGAATCTATGATGCAGGTTGACGGCTGAATGAAATTGGGGCGGTAACGCTCATGTATGGGCGTGAATTCAGACACATTGCCCGACCAGTCAACCGCACGCACCATATAATAGTGGAACAGGTCGGCCAGATGGGTGTCAAGCGTATCGACATAGAATGTGTCCCGCAGCTGATATACATCCGGCACGGGCAGGAAACGGTGAAGCGTGTCATTGGCCTCATAAACCTGATAATGGCTCACGTCTGTTGATTCTGACGGTGACCAGGCCAGCATTACCACGCCCTCGGGGCTGATGACCGAGCGCACGTTTGTGGGCGGAGCCGGGGGCACAAGGTCTGCTATACGGATCATCTGCGGCAGTCCGTACGATATGTTCTGCGCAGTATCCACGGCAGCCACGGTAATCTCACTTGTCTCAAGGCCCGATACATTGGCCGTAAACAACGTGTCTGTAGGTTGCAGCATTTGCTCCACCATTGGTATCCACTCGTTAAGCATCGGGTGGTAATACATGGGGATGAGTCCAGCCAGATCATCATCCTTTGACTCCAGACGCCAGCTGATCCTGGCATAGACACCGTCATCGGGACGCAGAATCTCTATGTGCCTTATGCGCGGTGCGGCGGGGGGCGTAACATCCCTCAATGCCACAGTGCATGAAGCACCCGGAAGCGTGCAGTCACCGAACGAGTCATATCCGCGCAGACGGTATTCATAAATGCCAGGCTCGCGGGGCGTATCCACATAGATACGGTCCGAACGCCCGTCACCGCCAGCCTGCTCGAACGATATGTAAGGGAACGCATTCAGCTTTTCCCAGCGGTTGTCATCCCTGCGCAGAATGTTTATGGTGTCACTGCTTACGCGCCTGCGCTCAATATCATACGCCGAATGACCCGTGTATGGCCATTTGAGCAGAATAGAGGTCTCATCAATGACCGAATCAACCGGAGCATAGGGGAATGCCTCTCTCTTGAAAGGCTCATTCACCTTGCTGCCAGCCATAAATGCGCGGACCGGATATATTGAATCATGGACATTGGGGCTGACTACATAATCATATTGCAATCCGGGTTTCACGTCACGGTCTATATACATCAGACCCATAGCCTGCGCTATGTCAGCCCTTAGTTCGGCTATCATCATGGCCATACCGAATATGTTCTGCTGGTCATCATAGACCATTATCAGTTCATCGGATGACCCCGGCAAGACCTCGGCTCCTTTCAATATGGTGCTCTCGCCGTACAACACCTGAGCGGCAGCAGCGGCCAGAGTATCGTTGCGGGCAAAACGCTCAAACTCCTCAAGGGTGGCGGGCATTACTATAGCCAATGTATCGGCGTCCTGTCCTGAGTCATCATAGCATATTCTCTTTATGACATAACCGCATCCGTTAAGCACGTACCATGAAGCGTAATCATCCGGTGCCCATCTTACCGCAATACTGTCACCATAGGTTCTTGTTATGGAATGGATGCTGTGTCTGAAACGGGTATCGGCAGAATCAGGAACTACCAATACCTGTTTGAGCAAAGCCTCAAACAGACTGTCCTGCTGTTCCTGGGTAAGAGAGCCTTGTGCTCCTGCCCCTAACGCCAGAAACAGTGCTGCCAGTATAAATATATATCTTTTCATATTGTTCATTTTCCGAAAGGATATTTTACCGAATAATCAAAAACATAATCGGATTGCGGTTTCTGTACCGATTGTCTCCTCACTCCGTATCCGCTCAACCCCATTCCGGATGAGTCTTCGGTATCAAGACAGTTGAAACGTATAAACTCCATCTGGA
>Ga0247608_10004483_pt1 | contig 15575 bp, 13 predicted proteins | sample 176DNAGHGlowgp2_FD_193490 | JGI IMG/M metagenome (GOLD analysis project Ga0247608, IMG submission 193490) | Sheep rumen microbial communities from Palmerston North, Manawatu-Wanganui, New Zealand - 1766 DNA GHGlow gp2 | ecosystem: Host-associated > Mammals > Digestive system > Stomach > Rumen ... | reverse complement strand
GAACGCGTATTGCCGAACTACAATATCATGGGCGTTGCCAAAGCCGCACTTGAAGCCGCTGTTCGCTATGCCGCTGTGGATATGGGACAACAAAAGGTTCGCGTTAATGCCATTTCTGCCGGACCGATTAAAACATTAGCCGCTTCCGGTATCGGTGATTTTAGAAAAATTTTGCACTGGAACGAATTAAATGCGCCGTTAGAAGCAAACGTCACGCAAGAGCAAGTCGGAAATGCCGCGCTCGCCTTGTTGTCACCTTTGGGTGAAGCGATCACCGGCGAAGTCTTACACGTTGATAACGGCTATAACAAAATCGCCATGCTCAACATACATAAGACCAAGGAACTCTCCGAGATTTTGGCTGATTTCTAAGGTTTCAGATAAAGTTTGAATCATAAAGCCCTCACTTTTGAGGGCTTTTATTTTAAGCGTTAATCCTTGCACCAGTTGAGTGGTAAAGTTTTCGCAAACCTTGCCCGTCTCCTTCAAAATGCGGCATTTTAACCACACCTGCTGAGGTCATCAGAAGTGTCCCCTCTTTCATCAAAGGCTCAAATGCCCCCTCTTTATTTTTCACGCACACCACCGGCATTAAAAGTGTATCACCCACTTGACCACTGCTATATGCGCCAAACAAAACCTGCCCGTTTGCTTTTTGATAAAGATATTCCTCCCCCATATCAAACCGATGTTCCACATCGCGATGCATATCTTTAAGCGCCGGATGTATGGCAATCGTATCAATAATCCGCTCCGGTGCATTAAATAGGGCATTAAGCTCCGTTATATCTTGCCCAAAGAAACCGGCAAACCGCCGATAAAGCTGATGATGCTTACTTTGGCTGGCAACAGACTTTGCGTCATTTAACCCATTACCGCTGGCTAATTTTGCCACCAACTTCTCTGCATCAATCCCCGGAACTCTGATTCTATGAAACATCTGATACATAGCATCTGCTTGTTTTAAATTATGCGGATCACTCACAAACTTATCCCATAAAGCTTTCATCCGCGGACTGTCGGAATACTGTCCGTAAAAAATTTCACTACACGCACTAAAAAGAAAATTAGCCATAGGATTTTTCTCCGTATCCTTAAGACTTTTCTCTTGATGTTGCGCTCTGAATTTCCCAAGATAATAAAGAAATGCCTCGGTTTTATGCCGCTGTTGAAGATTATAACCTTTTCGCATATCCTCTAAAACAGCACCCGAAAAAGAACGTGCGGAATCAGTATTAAGCTTTTGGGTAATCGGCACAGGTTGCAGTTCAATTTTCATCCCTTCAAGAGCAAGCACACGATTCATCATTTGGAATTTCTGCGCATTAAAACCGATATTACCGTCACGCCCCAAAGCCTGCCTGAAAATTTCCTGACGCAAAACTTCTTTTCTGACATTAAGCGGCAAATCCGCATGAATTTGCGCCACACCCCGATTAAATAGTTTGGTAAGCATTTCATCATCAACGCGAGATACATTAAATTGCTTGTCTGCACCGCTTGCCATTTTTTCAAATTCACCATAAAACTTGCGTCCTGTTTCAATCAGATTTTGCCGCGCATTATGCCGGTTAAGCACTTTTTCCACTTCATCACTAAAGAAACTTCTGGTCGAATTTTCGCGTTCCAAATACGCACCCCACACTGTTTTATTGGTAAAAGTTGCACCGATAACATTTTCTTTGACCGTTTCCCAATCTTCTGCCTGTCCGCTTTTTTCGGCAATTGTTGCCACCGCCCCTTTGGGATTGCTCATATCAAACAGCAAAAATTGCGGCGACAAACTTTTAACCATATTCGCAAACGCTTTTTCCTGTTGCACCTGATTGGTTTCTATCTTTTGCTCAACATCTTGAAGCTGTTGTTTAAGAACTTTTATTTTTTTATCATCTTTTTTGGCTGTATCCGAAAGTGATTTATTCTTCTCGCCGATAGCGGTTTTGATTTTGCCGCGGCTCTTAAGATTTTTCACAAACTCTTTATCAAACTGCTCACCTGCTGAATAAATTCTTTGCCCTAAATGATTCCGCATATCTGTATTGCCCTCTGCAACAAATCCCGATACCTCAAAATCACCGAAACTGTATATCATCTGCCCTTTCTTTTTAGAATAGATAATCTCAGGTGTCACGGCAAGTGCGTCAAGCATAGACTTTTTTTCATCATCACTGAATTTGCGACTCTTCTGAATAATGCCTGTAATTTCCGCCCGCATTAACGCGGCCTCTGAAGATTCCTCAAGCAGAGCTTTTGCTTCAACTTTATCCCCGCCGGTTTCAGCAATTTTTTGCTCTATCTTTTCCTTTTTGGCTTTTAGTTGCTGCCCTTCTTTTATAGAAGCCCCCATTTCTGCCTGCGCCGCTTTGCTGATATTTTCTAAAAACCACGACTTGGTGGCAAAATCTTTTTTATCCGCTTTAAGCAAAAGATCTGTTATCGGCGCGCTTAAATGAGTCAACACACTATCCGCCTTGTCTTTTGCCACATTTTGAAGTAAATACGGCAAACGTCCCATCATCCTTGAAAGAGGCGTTGCCTCAACAGTTGTTTCTTTATTTTGAGCAATACCGTTTTTTTCCGCTAAATACTCTCTGGCGGCTTCCCTAAAGTAATAAAGCCGTGCAACCAAACTTTCTGATGCATAATTTATATAGTCCGGTTTCTCCGCCATATCATTTACCTCATCTATATTTGATATTATAGCAGAAAAAAAATTAAAAAGAAAATAAAAAAGTGCTTGATTTAGACAAAATTTTGTGCTATTTTACCAGAGCAACTTAAGATTTATGGTATGAAGTTACAATTAAGCCTAGACTTCTTCGCCGCCGTTATCCATGCGCCGCGAAAAGAAGTAAACTACGCCCTCCTCGCTAAAACCGAAGACGGCGTCACCGAACACCGCCCGGTGGTTACGGTGAGCTTTCTCAAGCACTACGTCTATGACCTCCAAACCGCACAATTCATCACCACGGATGAGGTGCCAGAGGTCAAAAAAGCACTTGAGCCGGCAACCGCCCGCAAAAGCCGCCGCGGTATTATCTTGAAGTCCAATATATCGGGTATTGAGGAAACTTATACCACATTGGACTTTTACAACACCTTCAGAACAGTTGTTGTAAACGACACCCTGAGCTAACCACTCATCCCTAAAACTAAAAGCGAGGACATCACGTCCTCGCTTTAATTTTTTACGCTTGCACCGGCTCGCCCCAATATGTGATGAAAATACCGACATCGGCAATATCATCATCTTTGAGCATTAAAAAGCCGTCACAAAGCTTTTCCCACACGGTTGGCTCCTCACAAGCTTCATCTGACTGAGCTTTTGCACCCAAAACTTTAAGTGCTGTTTCAAACCCTAAATCTTTTAATGCCTGACGAGCCTTTTGAGATTGAAGCCCATAGCGACAAATGTAATCGCAAATCATTTTTTCGGCTTTTCTCTCGTCATCTACTTCCATACCAAGAAAAACAATCATCTGGTAGGCTTCGCTTTCACTTAAGCGGTGTGTTTTAAGGTATTGCTTTAAGTGTTTTAGGTAACAAGGTTTCAGCAATTGATAAAAAGTCAACTCTTTGACCTCTTCTCTTTTAATCACCTCATTTTCTTTTGCCTTTGGCAAATAAATAAAAACAACTTCTGAGCTTTCCTTTACATCACGCTTTAGCTCACTTGGAACAACCACACCTTGTTGGTGCTTTGAACCATTAAACAAATTTTTGGTTAACATATGTATATAAAATATTTTTATAAAAATAAATTTATCACAAAATAATAAATTTATTGCCTCTAGCTATACCCGACACAAAATAAAAGTCAAGCCGATTTTTGATTGACAAAAACCGCTCTCTTGCCTAAACTTGCCACATAAACTTAAATTTCTATCTATTATTAACTTTAAAATTTTACGCTTATGCCAATACGAGGTAATCTTCCGGAAAATGTCACTCCCTCCAAATGGGGAATGATTGCAACTGTAATTGTATTCGTCGCCTTTATCGGTGCCCTGCTCTATGCCGCCGTTAAAATGGTTCTCTCGTGATTAATTATTAACTCTTAAAAACTTAAAAATTATGTATGCACGTTATGACTCAAATCAAACCGATACGAGCTTTGGCGCCTACATCCTTGTTGCTTGCACGGTGTTGGCTTGCATTGCCTTAATAGCTCTTATCGTCTTTGTATTCATGATACCTAAAGTTTAGCTTAAAATAAGTATTAACAACTCTAAAATTTAAAAACTATGTATGGTCCAAACGATGTTTTGCATAGTGATAAAGGCTGTATGTCCGTAATCATCGTCTTTATTGTCGTTACTGTCGGTCTGTTCGCAATTTGCTAAATGCACCCCAACAAAAAAGCGCCCCGTATGGAGCGCTTTTTTTTGTTTCAGTGCCTCAGATTTATTCATCCGTTGAATCTGCGGCTTCAACGCCGTCAAACTCATTGACCTCATCAGCGATATCATCGTCCTCGGCATCATCATCAACATCAAGCCATGTCACGGAAACAACGTTTTCGTTTTCGGCCGTGCGGAACAAGATAACACCTTGCGTCTTACGACCGGCAATGCGGATATCTTCAACCGGCATACGGATAAGCTTGCCCCCGTCGGTAACCATCATAATCTGGTGGTTATCCTTAACTGGGAAGGAGCTGACCACTTCTTTGTTACGCTCGCTCATTTCCATATTGGCAACACCCTGCCCGCCACGTGCGGTAATACGATATTCGTAAGCGGAAGACCGCTTGCCGTATCCGGTTACCGTCACGGTCAAGATGAACTCTTCGTTCTCACGCATTTCCTTAAACTGCGCATAAGAGATTTTCGGCTCAAGCTCATTAAATGCCTGCTCTTCTGCACCCTCGGCAATTTCCGCTTTCTTTAAGGCGGAAGACAATCTCAAATATTCCTCGCGTTCCTCGGTTGGCACTTTGATATGCTTTAAGATAGACATAGAGATAACTTCATCATTATCAGCAAGTTTGATACCGCGCACACCGGTTGAGTTACGCCCGACGAACACACGACAATCTGCTACCGCAAAACGGTTACATTTACCGGATTTTGCCGCCAACATTACATCATCATTATCATCGCACATCGCCACGTTAATGAGTTTATCGCCCTCATCTAATTTCATTGCGATTTTACCGTTAGATTGAACGTTAACAAAATCCATCAACGAGTTACGACGAATATTACCTTGTGAGGTAGCAAACATCACGGAAAGACCTTTGCAATCTTCCTCCAACTCCGGAAGTTTCATAATTGCGGTAATGTTTTCGCCTTCTGTCAGCGGTAATAAGTTTACAAACGGCTTACCTTTAGAGGTCGGTGAGCCGAGCGGCAGTTTATACACTTTCATCTTATAAACAATACCTTTAGAGGAGAAGAACAGCACCGGCGTATGTGTATTGGCAACAAAGAGCCTCGTTACAAAATCTTCCTCTTTGGTCGTCATACCGGATTTACCTTTACCGCCGCGCTTTTGAGCCTTATATGCATTCAACGGCACGCGCTTGATATAACCGGCTTCGGTTACCGTTACCACCATTTCTTCACGCTGAATAAGCGATTCGATATCAGTATCCACTTCAATATCTTCAATCACCGTGCGCCGCGGATTGGCGTATTCCAAACGAATGGCTTGGAATTCGTCTTTCATAATCCCCATCAATTTTTCGCGGCTACCCAAAATCGCCAGATATTCCTCAATCTCATGTCCGATGGCACGCAACTCATCATGAATTTTATCACGCTCCAAGCCTGTCAAACGCTGCAATTTCAAATCAAGTATGGCTTTGGCTTGCGCTTCGGATAATCTGTATGTTCCGTCAACCACATCTCTTCCCGGTTCGGCAATCAGTTTGACGAGTGGCTCTACATCTCCTGCCGGCCAAGCTTTAGCAAGCAACGCATCTTTTGCGTCATTCGGATTTGCCGCAGTGCGGATCAGTTCAATCACCGGATCAAGGTTTTCAACGGCAATCGCAAGACCAACCAAAATATGCGCTCTGTCGCGTGCCTTATTTAATTTATAAACGGTGCGGCGACGGATAACTTCTTCTCTAAAGTTCACAAACGCGGCAATGATGTCTTTTAAGTTCATCATCATCGGACGACCATTGTTAATCGCCAACATATTCATACCAAAGCTCGTTTGCAACTGGGTATATTTATAGAGTTGGTTCAAGACAACATCAGCCTGAAATTCTTTCTTAACCTCAATCACCACGCGCACGCCCTGACGGTCTGACTCATCACGAATATCAGAAATACCTTCAATGCGTTTTTCCTTCACAAGTTCGGCAATCTTTTGCACCAGCATAGCTTTATTAACCTGATACGGTATCTCATGCACGATAATCGCTTCTTTATCTTTTCTGATTTCTTCAATGGTGCATTTTGCGCGCATCATAATGGAGCCGCGTCCGGTCAAGTATGCCTGCTTTGCGCCCCCGTAGCCCAAAATCAAACCGCCGGTCGGGAAATCAGGCCCCGGAACAATGCGGATTAACTCTTCAATACTGATATCCGGATTATCCACGTATGCCGTGCAAGCGTCTAACACTTCACCTAAATTATGCGGCGCAATATTGGTGGCCATACCAACCGCAATACCGTTGGTGCCGTTAACAAGTAAGTTCGGAAAACGTGCCGGCAAAACGGTCGGCTCTTGCAAAGACTCATCATAGTTCGGCATAAAGTCAACCGTATCGCATTCAATATCTTCAATAAGCGCATGTGCAACCTTTGCCAAACGAGCTTCTGTATAACGCATGGCCGCCGCTGAGTCACCATCCATAGAACCAAAGTTACCTTGTCCGTCAATCAGCGGCAGACGCATGGAGAACGGCTGCGCCATACGAACCATCGCCTCATAAACCGAGCTATCGCCGTGCGGGTGATATTTACCCATCACCTCACCGACAATACGTGCCGATTTCTTAAACGGTTTGTTATAGTCATAGCCGTTTTCATAGGCGGCATAAATGATACGCCGATGCACCGGCTTCAAACCGTCACGCACATCCGGAAGCGCACGCGATACGATAACGCTCATCGCATAGTCCAAATACGAGCGACGCATTTCCTCCACAATCATCGTCGGGGCAATATTTTCTTTGGCTAGTTGCACAGCCGCGTTGCCGGCATCAACCATTATTTCGGCATTCTCATTTTCATTGGCGACACCATCGGCGCCACCCACTTTTTCTTCATCAGACATTCAATTTTTTCCTTATAATTTGACTTAAATCAAGAAAAGTGCAGATACTTGCCTCGTTTTCACCTTAACGCTTTTCTCCCCCTTGACGGGGGAGATGTCGGTGAAACCGACAGAGAGGGTGAGACAAAACATCTCTCTTACTCTGACGTCATTGCGAGGCGTGAAACGCCGTGGCAATCCCTCAACAAATAAAACTTTCCTATAATTAAGCCCATAATTTAATCACAGACTGACAAGAGTATAGTTGAACTGACTAAAAATAAAACGCCGATTTTAAACTTATCCCCATTAAAGGCGATTTTTTTGCCTCTGAGTGCATATTTAAAAATTTTCAAGGGGAGTGTTTGAGATAAAACAGATTTTCACCCGACACTAATTCCAAAATGTTATCTGACCTTACCGCTCTGATAAATATAAGCCTAGCCCCAACAGCATAAGCAAAAGATATACAACAACAAAAATCCCCGCGTATAAAACCGCATACATCAGATACTTATTCGGAAACCGCTTTTGTATTTTTGCAGTATATATAAGGGGAAAAGAAAAATAAATACCAAGATATACCAATAAAAAGAAACCGGCAAAAACGGCTAAATCATCTACCCCTGTGATTTTTGCCATTAATGCACCTAAAAAATACGGGACAACACTCAGTCCTAAAAGAAAGAAAAAAGCCTTTTTAACTCTATACATGCTAACACCCTATAGATTTTCATCGAGTTTGTTGCGTAACATTCTTCTCAGGTGCAGTGATACCTAAACTGCTTTCGGTTTTTCCAATCGTTTTATCCAAAAACTTAATAAGCCGCTCTTCCATTGTTTTTCGCTTATTTTCATCAAGTTCAAACGGTTTTCTTGCTGTCTTTGCCGCCATAAACAGCGTGTGCATTCCCTTAAAGTCTATATATGGAAATCTTTTATTTGCTTCTGTTAAAGAATTAAGCACGCCGGTTTTACCGGTTTGTTTTGCAATCGCAAAATACTGCCCCAGTTTATGTATCCGTTGCAACAACGGCGATTTATTGAGCACACTGGCATCGGCAATGCCCATAATTTGCGCCGCCATTTCCTTATGATATTCCGAAGCCGGATAACTACCATTGACAATTTGAAACGGATCAACAACTTTATTACTTTTATCTGTTTCAGCCAACATCATCGCATATTGGAATATCGGCATTTCAGAAAAGATTGTATCACCGCTTAAATCAATCGCATGAAAAAGTTCGTGGTAAAGCGGACGCTCATTATTGATTGCCCACATATCTTTATATTTTTCTTGAAATTTATGCTTAACACGAAAATCGTCCTTAGAATAGCAGGGTATAACCACTATAGGATACCCGATATTTTTGCCATTTTCCTGTGTTTGATAAGCCGTAACATATCCGCCATAAGAACCTTCTCCTCCATTTGTCTTAATCTTTTCTTCACCGCCTTCAAACACCACTGCTCCGCGATTTTGAGTAAAATAGCGATAAGTCGCCGCCAAGCTCTCATTTTCTTTAAGTCGTTTATAATCATCTTCAAACACATTTAAGGCATGAAAATATTTTTCACCGTAATCTTCAGGAAAATCTATTTTATCTATCGCTTGAGATAAAAGTGATTCAGAACTATCCGGTCTGAGACCTCTTAATACACAATAATCTTCCTTATCGTATTCGTTCTTAAAATTCCTTAACCTGATTTCCGGATATTCCTCATGCGCCGAGCCGATAACATAAAGCCCATTTTCTTTACTTTTTCCTAAATAAAGTGCATCAGATACCGGCGTTCCTTTATCAAACTTATCACAATTTGCCTCAGACCTATCCTGATACGGCTTGATAATCTGATGTGCCTGTTCTTTGGTAGATTCTTTTTTAATGGCTAATACTTGATCTTTGATAAAATTATACAGTGCAATTTTATTCTTTTCACCTTGAGTCCGCCTATCGGTCAAATCCGTCATTTGTGAAACATCATGACCGCGAAAAGCCTCCCATTCTCTTTTACTTTCAGGGGGCATATATTGACTTGCATAGCTAAAATCTGCCGCCAGCTTACCGCCGGCATTGCGCTTCATAAACAACGCTTCTTTGAGTTCAGGATTTTTATCCACCCTGTAGGTCTTCATAATTTCTCTTAAAAATCTCACTGCACCGGCATCTTTGGTATCGTTTGCATACATCAGCGTATGCAATACCCCGCCGCCGTTGCGCATATCGCGGTATTCCAACAAATCTTCAGCTGTCGGCAGAGCCTTTTTTAACCACTCAATATTATGCGCTGCACAAGCCACGGATACAAGGCCAGTTAACGTAACTTTTTTATCATAACTTAAATCTTTCCACGCCATTTGAGACCTCCTTAACAGATACAGAGATTATACCGCATATTCAGCTTGATGTCAATCTTGACTTTCAATCACCTGAACCGAGATTGAGCCGTCAGCTTGAGGCGTTATAACATACGATTTACCACCCTGCAATCCGAAATTTTCAATGACATGATTAATGTCCATCTCCTCAGCGTCATTATTATAATGCGAGGCATTATACCCTCTTTCAGCCGCACGCATTTCAGCTTTTTCCTGCATTTTTTGAATCATTCTGTCACGCAAACTTTCCCCACTGGTGCGGTAGCTCATAATAAGCGAAAGAGTTACAAACCAACTGACTAAAACTATCCCTGCCGTATAAATAACTCCGGCTAAAGTCTCACCCCAATCAATATACTCCTGCTCTTCGGTATAATGGATTCCGAACAATGCCACATAAATACCCGCCCCCATAACCAATAAACCGTATGTTTTAGGTAGAAAGAACACCTCAAACACATCTTCTTCATAATTAAGCGTTAATAAGGTCAGGATTCCGCCTGTCCAAACCAACGGATTAAAAAACACGCCCCTAAACACCGATATTTTATCGCCAAGCATTTCATCATATCCTTTCATAAACCATAGAGAAACGATACCTTAAAGAGAGTAAAAAAACTCTTTACAATCAGCAATGAATTGCTAAAATAAAACCATATTAACAGCGTTGGAGAAGCCCCATGTTTTATCCGGACAAGAATTTTATAGACAGCCTTTCGGCAGGCGAAAGGTTTATCTTTGTTAAAGTGATATGTGGCTTGGTTGCCATTGACAGACAGGTTACACGCGAAGAACTTTTATACTTAAAAGAACTCGCCTTAAAATATGACATCAGCGCCGAAAGCCTTTCCACCATGATAAAAACCGCTGATAAAGAATCTCTGTTAAAGCAGGCACGTATGATAACCGAGCGCCCCAAAGCCCTGATGCTGATAAAGGATTTGTGCATGGTAGCAAATACCGATGCGGATTTGACCGATTGTGAAATTGATTACATTTTAGACATTGCAGAAGCGATGAACATTGAGCCGACCATGGTTAAAGACATCAACGCTATCGTAAATGAATATCTTGCCCTTTCCCAACGCGCCAGAGACCTCTTGGAACAAGAACATTGGATGTAAAATCATGTCTGAAAGAATAGCCAAATTTCTTGCCCGTTCGGGCGTTTGTTCGCGTCGCGAGGCAGAAAATTTTATCTTAGAGAGACGCATTACCGTTAACGGGGAAACCATTGAAACGCCGGCTTTTTTGGTTGACGGTTCGGAAACGATATTATTTGACGGCGAAAAGATTGCCAAAAAAGATAAAACACGCCTGTGGCTTTATCACAAACCCGCAGGGCTTATCACCACCCACAAAGACGATCAAGACCGCAACACTGTTTTTGCCAACCTGCCCCATGGCTTGCCGCGGGTTATTTCAGTTGGTAGATTAGACCTCAATTCCGAAGGGCTTTTGTTGCTAACTAATGACGGTGCGTTATCCCGTGCATTAGAATTACCGAGCAATAATTGGAGCCGCAGATACAAAGTCAAAGTTCACGGTTTTTTAGATGAAAAGAAATTAAAATCATTGGAAAAAGGCGTTGAGATAGAGGGAGTGACTTATGCGCCATGCAAAATCACCATTGATTCCAAACAAACCTCTAATGCATGGCTGACCATTTCTTTAACCGAGGGTAAAAACCGAGAGATAAGAAAGTTAATGGCATCAATCGGCTTAACCGTCGCACGGTTAATTCGTCTTTCTTACGGCCCGTTTCAATTAGGTTCGCTTAAGGCCGGTGAGGTTAAAGAAGTGCCGCAAAAGGTATTAAGAGAACAACTCGGCAAGGTATATGAAATATGCGAATAATCTCCGGTATTAAGCGTGGCAAAGTTTTATTTACCCCAAAAGATGAACGTATCCGCCCGACCACGGACAGAGCAAGAGAGGCTTTATTCAGTATTATCACCTCCAAGATTGGCAATGACTTTAAGGATTTAGATATATTAGATATTTTCTCAGGAACCGGCGCATTTGGCTTAGAGGCGGCGTCACGAGGGGCTAAGAGTGTTACATTTGTGGATATAGATTTAAGATTAACCGAAAAAAACGCCAAGTTATGCGGTTTTAAGAATGTAAGTTTTATCAAGCACGATGCAAGGTTGTTACCACCAACGATAAAAAAGTATGATTTAATCTTTATGGATGCGCCGTATAATTTGGGGTTAAGTGAACCGACATTAGAAAACCTCATCAAACAAAATTATTTGGCACCTGATGCGCTGATTATTGTTGAAACGGCCAAAGACGAAGCGCTGAGATTACCGCAGGAGTTAGAGATAATTGATGAACGAACATACGGCGCGGCAAAATTTCGCTTTTTAGGTTAGGCACGTGGCGCTGCCACTGCCTCCGCGGCATAAGCGGCACCCGCCGTGCAGGCGGCGACGAAGTCGCTCAAGTGGCGCGCTAACTTCAAAAAATTTTTTGTTAAGACAAAAAATTTTGCGCGCCACACTTTTATAACCACCCCAAAAAGTTACCCACCATCGGTGTTTGCGTGTGAAAACACACACCGCCGGATGAATAACTTTTACACTAAAAACTTTTGAGCGTTATCCATCAACTGCGCACACAAATCCGCAGCGGGCATTTCAGCAATCTGAGACAACCGCACCAAATTTTCTTGCACAATCTCATTATAGCGCGTTTCATCTGCCTGATACGGGGCATCTGTCTCAAACAAAATCTTATCTTTGGGCATCATCTCCCACATTTCACGCGCTTTTTCCTGCCTTAAAAATAAACCGCCCAATCCGAAATAACCGCCGGTTTTGTTAATAAATTTAAGTAACTCCGGATTTTTCACAAATGCATGGTGCACATATTTGACATCTTTAAGTTCCGCCTCGTGAAACATTAACGCACTAAATGCCTTTGCCGCATGCACAATGACCGGACGATTAAATGTCCACGCTACCGCAAGCTGCTTGGAAAACAACTGATGCTGTCCGTCTGAGACTTTCTCTTTGAGTTCATCAACACCGATTTCCCCCACCAACGCATTAGGATTTTTTTTAAGCATATCTTTTAACAGTTCTATCGGAGAATCATCTCTTGAATACCACGGATGCACACCAAACGCCCCAATCAGTTTATCTGGATGTTCTCTTATCAGCTCTGCAATTTTATCAAAATCTTCCGTTGAGGCAGAAACAAGCACCAACTTATCCGCCTCCGGATTATCCAAAACCCGCGGTGCAAAATCCGGTTTAAAATCTTGCAAATGAATATGCGTATCAATAAACTGCATTTAACTTGAAACCTTATAAGAGAAAACAACTATGCCTATATATACCACACCGATACTAAATATCAACTTAAAAAAACTCATCACCAACTACCGGATATTACAAAAACTCTCCGCACCGGCGATTGCCGCCGCCGTGGTAAAAGATGACGCATACGGTTTGGGTGCGGTTGATGTCACCGAAACACTTTATAAAGAGGGATGCCGTCATTTCTTTGTTGCTCACGGGAGCGAAGGCGCCATTATCCGCAAGGTCGCACCGGAGGCAACCATTTTTGCCCTTCAAGGTATCGGCGAAGATTCACTTAGCTATTTCAAAGAAGCACACTTGACACCGGTAATATGCTCTAAGGATATGCTAAACTTTTGGAAATCCCACAAAATTGAGGGTATTCGTCCGGCGATACAGGTAGAAACCGGATTAAACCGTTTAGGTTTTAGTGAGGCTGATTTAAGAACATTAAAAGAGGCGGAATTAAGCGAGTTCTCTTATGTATTATCGCACTTGTCTTGCGCCGATGAACAAGCGCACTTTATGAACGCACGTCAACTCAACAACTTTAGAAAAATCAAACAAACATTTTTCAAAGATACACCGGCAACCTTATCTGCCTCGGACGGTGTGTTTTTAGGCGATGATTTTCATTTTAACTTAACGCGTTTAGGCGCGGCCATGTATGGCATCAATACCGCCCCTTATCGCGAAAACGAAATGCACAACATCTTAGAGCTAAAAGCCCCTGTTTTGCAGGTAAAACCCTTAAAAAAAGGCGAATTTGTCGGTTACTCGGCAACTTTCCGCGCCCCGACAGATATGAAGATTGCCATTGTTTCCATCGGCTATGGTGACGGCTTACCGCGCTCGCTTTCTAACCGCGGCAAAGTCATTTTTTATGAAAACGGCAAGCCGCACTTCTGCACCATCTTAGGACGCGTTTCCATGGATAATGTAATATGTGATGTAACCCCGCTTAAAGAGCTTAAGACCGGCGACTGGGGCTACCTCATCAATGATGACTACACGGTTGATGACATCGCTCGCGATGCCGGAACAATCGCTTATGAACTGATTTCAAACCTCGGCCACAATCCACGATTTATTAAAAATTATCAGAAGTAATTTAAAAAAAGTTGAACCGCTCCTTTGGGCGGTTCTTTTTTCGGGTTATTTACTTGGTTATTCATCGGGTGCGCAAGCAACCAGCGGCGCGATCGGAGTGATGAATAACCGGTTACTTTTTTTTAAGTGGCGTTTTTACCACTGTTTTTTTTAGGGGGGGATCTCATATTCTTAATTTTTTTGGCGGAGGCGTTTGTCCGAAGCCTAATGCCTACGCGCTACCGCCGGGTTACTAATCTTATGACTGGTAACTTTAAGAAACGGGAGATCTGATCCTAAATTGTCTCTTTGCCATAGTTGTATTTGGTTTAGAGGGTTAAAATAATTATCCGACTTTATTCAGAACTTACAGTTCTGTGATGTCAACTCTCACATCTAAAGTCCGGAGGCGACTAGTGCGTCATAACACTTGCCTCGTCACCATAATAATTATTTACAAGGATTAATATACCACAATTTCGCCCTACCGTCAAGACAAAAAAATAAAAATTTGTCAAAAAAATTTAAATACAGACAGTTAAAGTAACACAGGTGGTGCGCACACAAATCTTGCCAAACGTCTGACTCCTGCCCCGACTTTAAAGTTATGCCCGTGCCGCTGGCACAAATCTTGCTTTGACACCGCGGATGCCCTGCCCTCGCTCCATGTGTTTTTGTTACTCTCGCCCCGACTTGTTTTAAGGCGGGAAATTTTACCAAACGTCTGACTCCTGCCCCGACTTTAAAGTTATGCCCGTGCCGCTGGCACAAATTTTGCGAGAGGGCCGCAGATGTCCTGCCCTAAAGCGGAGCTTACATAGAAGTAAGTGAGCATTTAGGGACAGGCATCCATCCGCGAGTCATATCGCAAAATTTACCCCTTAAAAGTTTTTAAGACAGCAGCGACTTTGTATACTTGAGATGAATAATGTGATCCTTTAATCAGAACAGCGTCGCCGTCTTGAAGAATTTTATTTTGTAAAAATTCACTTACCCCGTCAACGGTTTCAAAATAATGCTGTTCCACCGAAGCTGGTAATTCTGCCAACATATCTTTCGTTTCAGCACAAACGCCGATTACCACATCAATCTGATTTTCTTTTAACGCCTTGCCAACGCGAACATGCGCCTCTTTGGTATAATCGCCAAGCTCTGCCATTTTACCGATAACGGCAATTTTTCGCCCCTGAACCTTAAGCTGTCCTAAACTGTTAACTGCCATCACCGTGGCATCCGGCCCGCCCGAATAACTGTTATCAATCAAGGTGATATGTTTGCCGTTTAACACCACATCATACCTTTTGCCTCTGCCTTCCGGTGCTGAAAAATGATTGATAGCCTGAACCGCCTTATCTAAGGGCAAACCCAATGCCTCAATAACCGCCAATACTGCCCATGCATTATAGTAATAATGCTCCCCCTCTTCACTTAAATTAAGCTTCACATCTGCATGGTGATTTTTACCGAAAGCAAAGATTTTTGTTGTTGCTTTTTCTGCCGCCGCTTTTAAGATTTCCGCATGGTGGGTGTCTTCGTTATAAACGGCAATTCCGTTTTGTTTCAAACCGCCGAAAATCTCGGCT
>Ga0247608_10004482_pt1 | contig 15577 bp, 22 predicted proteins | sample 176DNAGHGlowgp2_FD_193490 | JGI IMG/M metagenome (GOLD analysis project Ga0247608, IMG submission 193490) | Sheep rumen microbial communities from Palmerston North, Manawatu-Wanganui, New Zealand - 1766 DNA GHGlow gp2 | ecosystem: Host-associated > Mammals > Digestive system > Stomach > Rumen ... | reverse complement strand
TTAAAATCCCTATCTGTCGAAAAGATAAAGGACGGAGACTATACTGTTTACTGGAAGATGAAAGATGGAACACTCAAACAGCTAACTAATCGTGACAACATAGATGAAATGATGAAAGAATATGAATACGTAACTACCGATTACATTGACCTTTATCGGTACAACCCGCAAGTAAACATCGAGGTCATGCCTTGTAATTCATTCTTTATACAAAATACACAGACGTTTGAAAGTTAGTATTAAACATAAACAGCCAAAAATGACCGAGCCCATATCTTGAGCCCGGTCATTTTACATAGGAGATCTACACTTGCCCTGTCTGTGTCCGGGACGGAGCAAATTTGAAATGAGTAACAGCTTTCGTCATTTAGTCGTAGTATTCGTCGTCATCGTTGAATTCATTGTCGTCGTTGAATTCATCTTCGAATTCATCTGTTAAGTCTACGTCTTTTTCTGGCATTTAGATTCCCCACTCGTTGAGTTGTGTGTCTGTTTCTCTGATTAGGATTGAGAGTTCATCGTAGAGCCCTGCGAGGTCATAACGGTCTGCGAATCCTCTAGGAGCGTCGTCGATGATGTCAAATAAGTTTTTCATTGCCTTCTGAGCTGCAAGAAGTGAACGCTTATCCTGCTGTAATATCTCTTCGTCGCTAGGTACGATAGCGGCCTTTATCATTCTCTTCATTATGAGTTCCTCCGTTGTTCTATATAACGAATCTTCACTTATATGTAAGGTTTAAATTACAGTGTTATAGGTCGCTCATCATGGCAAGACAAGCGACCTATAACGCAAAGGCTATATGAAGTACTACGTAATAGAAATTAGCAAAATTATTCAAGGACGAGTGGACCTACGTAATCATCTGCGTCGAAATGTAAATCCATTTCGTCTCCGGGCTGCAGAGTCGAATTTCTGTAAGGGTCAAGGCCTCTGTTCCAATACTTCTCGGGAGATTCCATAAGCAATACGTGGAATGTATAGTCTGCCCAATCAACTGTGTGATCCGAATCATTTACAGAAATTATCTTTACTACTGTGCCGAGGTTGACTTCGGTTGCGTCTTCTGTTACTGCGATAATATCTCCGGCTTCAATCTTATCCGCAGTTAAGATGTCGGGGCTCATTGCTTTAGATTTATATTTCTTGAAAGATGCAAGATCGAACGGTTTACCTTCAAGGATAGCTTGGTCTAGATCCGCTTCAGTCATCATAGGCTCTGACGCTGCAGTTACTTCCTGGCCTTCTTGAACTTTTGTTGACTCTTCGATTTTACTTGCAGGTTCTACAGATGAAGGAGTTACTTTGGATTCCTTAGGATTAAGGAAGTAGCTGTATCCTTCATAAAGAGCAGGACTTGCTGTGTAAACAAGAGTTACATCAGCTTTGATATTGTACTTTCCAGCTTCTGCAGGAACTGCCCAAGCGAGGACATCCTGGAAATCTTCTGCGAGTTTATCTAAGCTGATATCGTCTGTAACATAATCTTCAAGGAAAGATGCATCTTCAAGCTTCCAAGCGGTATCTTCTTCGACATTAACTGCTGCGTCTACAGGAATTTCAATGATTATGTCTTCTGGAGTAACATCAGCTACATTTGCTGTTTCAGCATCGTCTTCGGAATTAAGATAAGATTCACGAAGCTTATCGATTGCTGCACTATCATCGCTTGCACCTTCGATAGGCCGATTAGCATTTACTATGTATGCTTCTGCAATTCCTCCGTCTACCATATCGAAGTATGAATCTTTGTCATACTTCTTAACAATCGGATCAAGGAACTCTTCTGTAAGACGCATGAATCCGTCAAATCCGAGTTCGGCTCTAACTTCGCATTTGATGCAATCTTCATTGTCAATACTGTCCTTTGTTACTTCGAGAACGAAGTAATCATCTGCATATACATCATACTTGCTCTCTTTAGGAGTTCCAGGACGAGTAAATCCTTCACTGATCATGTACTCTATAATTGCATCGTTCAACTCAGCTTTGAGAGCATCAATATCGATCTTATTCACACTGCTGTTACCTTCAACTGTGCTGCATGTGTCAATTTCGTTAGATTGTCCTTCAATCTGCTGAGCGGCCTTGTCGAAAAAACTTACATCGCAGGCCTCCACGTTATCACTGTTTATTTCTGTGTTGGTAACAACATATTCTATTGAGTCATCGTCTTCTGAAACCTGCTTGCATTCTGATGCGTTGATGTTAGAGCAGCCTTCAATTATATCTCCATTGTGAGTTGTTACGCCTTCGGGAGGAGTCTGCTCCTTAAGATCAAACTCGTTGAGTTCTGCTGTTGTAAGCATCTTGTCAAGTTTCATCCAAGTTTTGTAGCCTTCTTCGTACCAGTCGAGTACTTGAACACCTTTTGGAATTGTTCCGATACCAAAACCGTGACGACTGAAGTACCAATACTCAAGTCCTGTATCTACTGCAGAATTGACTGAAACTTGATTGCAACTTTCTATCGGCTCGTCGCCTATAGCAACACGAATTCTATTTGCAAATTCCTGATCGTCTGCAGCATCGAGCATGTCCCTGATATCGTCGTTGACAAAATCTAAGAAATCTCTGATGCTATCGTAATCTTCTGTTGCACCCTCTGCATCGTACCAATCGAAAATCTTCTCTGCATCCTCATATGAAATTGAAAACATTGTCGCAATACCAGCAACTGGATCATCTCCAAATGCCTCTTCACGTTCATCAGTTTCGTCGTCCGGATCACCCTCGTCATAACTGATACCGCTTTCTTCTAAGATCTGCTCTAAGTCAGGCCAGCCTACCTGATAAATACGATCATGAACACAATATCCGACGAATACTACATTGCCTTCCTGGAGAACTTCTACATCACCAACTCCATTATTGAAGAAAGCCTCTTCATACTGTTTCTTGGGAGTTAAGTAACAGAGGTTCTTAACTTCATATCCCTCACAATCTTCACAAGGTGACGGATGAGCAGGCTCGCCCGTAAGCTCTTCAACTTCCTCATCTGACATTATCTGATAGTACTCATCAAACGGAGCAGGTATCTTAGGCATTGCCGATGCTTCAATAGGCTGCCCCTGAATTTCTTCAGAAGCGTCTGCATCAACATATCGATCTGTGCCGTTTATTGCATCTGCAATATCAGACATCTCGATGGGGAATATCTTTTTGCCTACTGCATAAGCAAGCTGAGGCTTTTTGGAATCCCAATCAGATGTTACAAGTTCTGCGATATCGATATCAGCATCGGCAAGCCAATCTCTGACGTCAGGTTTAGCAAGTACCCATGCAAGATGGTTAATGTTATAACCATTAGCAGCTTCACAGGGAGTAGGCTCACCAGGTGCCGGTTTATATCCTGTATATTCAGCAAGTTCATCTTCGCTAACTATGTCGTAATAATTATTGAAGGGAACTGGAATCTGAACAGGCACTTCTGTTGAAGCTGTTATTTTTCTGTGTGTGATCTTCATTTATGTGCCTCCTTAATAATGAACCATAACAGGTTTAATATCTTTATTGTATTGATCAATTTCTTTTGCAACCTCTGTGATAAATTCGCTCAAGTACTCATCAAATGATTCATAATCTTCTTCATCATATGAATGCCAGTAAAGTGAATCTACTTTCTTTCCAGGAGAGCCCTTAAAGAAATCTACCTTGTTGCCACCTTTACAATATCCCCAAACATATTCAGCATCGTCATATGGAGAAATCTTTGTCCAATATGCGCTAATAAATCCGGTTTCAGGATTGTAGCTACCTTTAACACGATATCTGTGTTTAGTTGAAGGTACTTGTTCTATCCAACTGAAATCCTGATTTGAATTCGTTGAGGCGTGTACATATCTTTTCATGCTATCCTCCTTATGCTTCAACTTCTGCAAGAGCAGCTGCGATTTCTTCATTGTCATAGTCGTTACCAGTATCGACAATAGCATCTATGATAAGATCTACATTAAATGGCGACTTCTCATCGTCGTCTAAATCGTCAAAAGAAACGATACCATCATCTGTAATTGCGAAGAATTCAGCTGCAGTATCAAAATCTTCGTCAAGCTGACGGATGATGGCTAAAGGAGTCATGTTGAACTGATATGTAACTACATCATCGAAGTCACTCATGTAATATATCTTGTCATGCGGATTGCCGTAGTCATCGCAAACTGCATTGAAAAGATTTACTGCTTCGTCTGCTGTCAGATTATTCAGGATATCAGTCAAAGCTGATTGAAATTCTGCTCCATTCATGTTGTTGCCTCCTATTCGTTAGCAGCCTTGATGATCCATTTCAAGTACTGCTCTGTTTCGCGTCCGCATAACGGACAAGTACCGGTAACATGATCAATAGCAAGATCTGAATCAACAACTGCAGAAATAAAAATTCCCTTGCAACGATCACATTCCGCGATGTAATGATCTGCGATGTTATTGTTAACTGCAATTTCTACGTCGTCTTCCTGTATGTCGTCTACAGCATCTTGGAGATCTTCGACATTTTCTGCGACATCATCGATTGCATCCATAATGCCATCAGCGTCATCGACGTCATCGATGCCGAAATTATCGTCATCTTCCTCAGCAGCTTTGATGTACTGCTTAGAAGCAGTGTTTGTAGAAGACTTGATTGTTACTTTACCATTCTTTCGTATAACCACTGTCGTATTCTCCTTTACAAGTCTTATTGAGGCATAGAGTTATAGCCTCTTCTTGTAATATAGAAGGTTTAACAGCCTTCTTTGTCATTCCAAGCAACGCAAGACAGTCTATCAGCAAATTGAAGAAGATAACACATAGGATATACTGCGTTTGCTTTGTGCAGCTCATCCATCTCATTTGGAGCGATATTGTATTCACCCATGTGCCAACGTATTGCTGCAGCTAATTCAGGACTAAGAGTAAAGCATCTGCATGCAAGATACATTGAAGTAGCTCCGTGACCAAGTGTAATTCCTTTCGGGTTCTTACTGTAAGCAGAGACTTTCTCCCACTGACCTGTCTGTTCGTTCTTAACATTCTTAAGGTACCGCTCGTACATACCAATCTTACACCAATCGTGAACTAATGCACCAATTGTTGCTTCTGCGATAGAAACGTTAGTGAATTCACGAATCTGATGAAGATCAAGCATTGCGTTATACATTCTGAGCGAGTGGATGAGCAAACCACCTGCAAAAGCTTCGTGGTACTTTGATGAAGCAGGAGCACTGAAGAAATCTGTTGATCTGAGCCACTTGAGTATCGCAGCACATCTTGGTTTTGCAGCAGATACAGGAAGCTGTGCGGTCAGGATATATGCACCTACTAGAAGTTCCTCGTATACTTCCTGCATTGCATCTAAATCGAGCAGGTCTATATCTACTTTCTTCCCTACAGACCGTTCAGGGCGAGTTAACCACAACTTATACTGTGCAAATACTTTATCGGAACTTGCCGAAAATGTGTAGCCATGAATAGTGATTAAGCCTACAGGCAATTTAGTTAAGTTGTCAATTGCAGTATAGCTGCTATCATCATCTGCTATAAAATTCATCTGGAGCTCATCTTCCGTTACAATATAGTTTAAATCAAACATCTTTGTTCTCCTTTCTATTTAGCTGCCGAATGGATGATACATCTGATCAATCATTTTATAGATTTCTTGCTTAGTATATCCTTTAAACAACTCAGGGTTTGAATTGTAACAGCTGTCTAACATTGCTGCAACATTGCGCAGAATCAACTCCATCGTTTTATCCAAGTAGATATTAGGTGTACTGTCTATTGAAGCTTCCTCCTTGACCTTGATAATCAAACAACCGTTTCTAGCTTCAAAATCAAGAAATTTGCTGAATTCTTCTGCTCCTTCTTTATGGTGCCAAACACCGTCAGCTAATTCTGCTTTCATGAACGTAACAACACTATAAACATGAGCAAGATTCTCCTCTATAGGTGTGTATAAAGTTTTCATCATGTGCCCTCCTATATTTTTATGTTAAGTATATTATATGATATTCATATGAAAAAGTCAATAAAAAGTTTTAAGTTTGCTAAAAATTTTAACGATTCGACAACAACAAACAACTCACCTCCAAGGGGTGAGTCAGAAGTGAGTTGTTCTTGGGGTTTACTTATGTGGTCAACACGGAGAAAGTGTTATGCAAGGGGATTATTGGGCATGCAATCACAAGTCCGTGACGATCGCCTTATAATGATAGCCATACATATAAAGAATATGACGAAATCAACTAATTCTACTGAGTAGAATAAACAAGTGCAAGTAATGAAGAAATCGGCAATTCCTAAAATTAGAGATGCTTTCTTAAATCCGAATGTCTGTAGCAAACATCCTAAAAATGTATATGCTGCAGTAGCTACTAGCATAATAGTCGAAAAGAACGGAAATCTATCAACAAATACATGAGCATAGTTCATCCACCGGAGTACACCTGCCAATAGGAGCAATACTATTGTAGTTACAATTGTTTCAACACGTTTCTTAGTTAGCTTACAAGCCATTCCGCTACACCTCCTTAACTTTACTTTTTCTGGTCAATTAAAAAATCGTTGTTGCGAAGATGTTCTTGATAGATTCGACGAATCTCTGCGATAGATGCTTCAGCTACTCCATTTTTGATTTCATTCTTCTTGCAATACGCCTCGTAACTGTCGCATTCCTTTATCATGAAATCAAATTTTTCTCTATGATAATTAACACCTCTGAGAATACTAGAGCTAAAATCTAGAATAGACATTCGCCTTGCTTTCAATTCATCTTCCTTAGACTCCTTGATATGCTCTTCTTGCCCTTTCTCAACTGCATCGATTCGCTTATCAAGTTCATCCATCTTTACTAATACATCTGTGTTTAACTGCTTGCCCAACCACTTGAAAATTGCTGACCAAGGATTTATCTTAATAGGGGTAACCTGAATCAGCGTCATTACAAGAAAGAAAACTAAAAGAATCGGTCCTCGGTCTGCGACGATATTTTCCATTAACTGCTGTATGGTCATCGCATTCATCATCTCCTTTTCTGAAAAGTTCATCATGTTTGTTCAACCATATAAAAGGTGCGAATTTTCGCACCTTTCTGTCCCAACTAACGCCTTGTATTCTGTTAGTTTAGCAAAATAGTCTAGAATATCTCCTTAGCTTGATTGAAATCGTAATCAAGTAAGTCTTTCCTGCTCGGAATCGTCTTGATTTCTATATAAGGTATTGGCCATTTTGCTATTTTAGTAATGTTGAGAGACTTCTTTTTCTGTTTCTCCATCTTCTCAATATCCAGTATGTTAATAAGAAAAGCCCGTTGGTATGATGCAAATAACACAACAACATAACTTGTAATACCGTCTACTTTAGCAGCTTTCAGCATCTCGTCATGTTGATTTGGGCTCAGCATTGTGAAGTCAAATCTATCTTCATATGTTGTTTTGCATTCTGCATAGTAGAAATTAGGCTTATGGTAAACGAAGAAATCACAGGGATTAGTGCTTCCAAAGAAACCTGTGCGCTGATCTGGTATTCTGTAACACCAGAAGCCCTCCTGGGGCCTATCTAACCATTCTCGAAACTTTGCTTCACCCTTTTTGCCTACATTGGTCAAATCAGGCATTTTGATCGCTCCCCTTCTTACCTAGAATTCAAGTAGCTCTTGTCATAACTCTCCTACTTTCGGGAGTCCCTACGACGACGTATTGAGCCCTCTAACAATCTCTTTGCTGTTTGCATGCAGTTGTACCCACAGAAAGTTAGCAAGACAACTTTCCCCTTAGTTTGGTACTTATGCTTATATACCCAGCCCTGAGTACCATAAGTGTTGAACTGTTTCTGGCAAACAGGGCAAGTATAGTATCCATATCCTAATTCAGTCCACTTCGGGGAGTTGGTCTCCCGGAGCCGAGCTAGTATCTCTGCGTCCTCGCTTAAGTTCAGGCAAACTGACTCCCTCCGATCTGAGACTCTCGATACGCTTGTATAGCCTCTGCCTGTATTTTACTGGAAGCTTGTAAGATTCGCAGATACCTGCGATAGTACTTCCTTGGCTTATCAACGATACAAGTACGGCATCAGTTATTTTTACGAAATTAGCTTCGTCAATATCTCTCTGTGAGCGCTGTTCAGTACTAGCTTCAACTACACATATTGGACCCACGTTACTGTGTTTATAATCAGGAGCCGGAATAGGATCTGTGCTTGCTGTTACTGTAATATTATCTGATTTAGATTGCAGACGTTCAACAGCCTCATCGGCAGCAGAATCATCAACAACCCATTCGGAAATAACTTGAGAAGTATTGTCTTCAAGATGTGCTTCCGGAGGGGTGTTATTATACTCCTTTATTACACTGGCTAGGTCATGTGTCGCAGGAGTAACAGAGACAGACACTTCCTGCTTGGACAAAGATTGAGTTCCCTTCTCAACTAGTACTTTGAACTGCCCTTTATCTGCCCCGCTGATGCTTACGTTATCTACAGTGACGTTAAATTTCTCTGCAATTGCTTCAATAACATCATCGGAATTAAGCTCGTAAAGTGTAACTATTCGCATACATTTCCTCCTTATACTTGTTCTTACTACTATTTAAGGTTATCTTTGGTACTATCCAGCGAATTCAATTCAGATTGCAGTAATTTCCTGAGTTGATTGACGAGTTCTGATTTGTTGCTGATAGATAAAGGAGGCCTGTAAGGTTCTCCCTTAAGTTCAGCAATCTGCTGATCTAATCGTCTCACATCCCCATTATTCGATTCAACAGTATTCCGCATAGAAGTAATTTCGTCTAATGTGCATATTTCCTTTTCAATCAATAACTGAAATAAGGTCTGTGTATCAATCAACGCAGACCTCTGAAGCTGTAACATCATCAATTCTAATTGCGATTTGAGATCAGCCAACTGTGATCACCCTTTCCAAGATAAATCAAAAAAGTAATTCTTGTAAGACTGAAATCTTCCTGAAGGCTCTACTCGCTGAAAAACTTCATCTGAAGGCTGAGCAACTACATCATATCCATAACGGATTTTTAATGTAGACTCAACTATGTTAATAACTGTAGGACTATATTCTGCCCCAGGAACTTCAACCTTACATTCATATGCTCCAGCATCAACTGCATTGCGAATCCCTTCTTCAATAATAGCCATACATTTTGCGATTTTGTCATGTAACTGTGTTTCTTTGCGTGCTGTTCTTGCATCAATCATCTTTCTGATCTCCTTTGTATTTAGATTTTAGCATATCGGTTGCAAACTGTTTTTCTGCATCAGTAAGTTCCTGATCATTCATTCGCTTCTGGAAAATATCGCTGAATTCTGACCATGCATCGATATTTTCTTGTAAGCCCTTTACAGCTTCAAACATTTCAGTTGATGCTGCATCTAGCCGTCTAACTGACGGGCTGTTTCGTTCTACATAGGAACGCATTTCTTTAAATTCATCTGCAGTGCATATTCCCTTTTGGACAAGTATCTGCTCAATCGATTGTGTTTCTACTATAGAATGCCTGTAAGCTCGTAGAGCTAATCCAGAAGCGCTGTAGATTTTCTGATTGACTATATCGGGATCAAGTGAGGATGCAAATTCCATAATTCTCCTTTCACTCTGTCATGTTGACAAAGTCTGCTTCACTTATGATAGGGATGTTCAATTCTTTTGCTTTCTTATTCTTCCCCGAAGTGCTTGTTACATCGTTGTTAATGAGATAATCTGTTTTTGATGAAACAGAATCAACCCATTTGCCCCCAAGTGATTCTATCTTGTCAACAAGCTCTTGTCTATTAGCAAACTGATTAAGTTTTCCTGTAATACAAAACGATTTTCCGGATACGGGTGAAGCGTTATTGACTTTCTGAGGTCGAACATCTGTAAAGTTAACTGCTGAGTACACTCGAGCTTCGGGAGTATCCCATAACATGTGATTCCATATCCATGCTCGTAATCCTCTAGCAGTTATGTCTCCAAATCCATTTATCTTAGCAAAGTCAAAGTTAGATTGCCCCATATAGATGAGAATACCAACAGGATTATAGACGTCAATTTGTGTTTTAGGACGTAATTCGTCATAATGTTCATTGATATATTTTAGCAATGTTTTTGCTTGCCCTTTTCCAATATCGGGTATACTGAGAGCCACGATGAATCTAACGAAATCGGTCGATCTTGCCTTCTCTGCTGCCTGGCACATATTATTCCAACTTACCTGGCCAAAACCTGAAAGCGAGGCGATCTCGGGTTTGTCCTTAAGATAGAAGAAGTCTGCGTATTCTTTTATAAATCCGTTATCGACTAGTTTCTTGATTGTCTCTTCAGACATTCCCTGAATATCCATTGCGTCTCTTGAGCAGAAGTTAACTAACTTACCAATAAGTTTCTCAGGGCAATCCTCATTAAGACAATAAACAGTTTCAATACCTGCTTTAGATCTAACAACTTGAGCTTGGCTCCCACATGTAGGACAGCATCCGATCAAGTTGACCACATATGTACTCGATCCGTACAAATTAGGATGGTTGTCCTTATCGTAATTTTCTGCAACATAAGGAATAACAAGATTTGACCTGTATACACCTATCTTGTCGCCTACTTTGATATTCATATGCCTCATTACAGAGAGATTATGAAGTGATGCTCTGCTCACTTCTGCTCCGGCAAGTTCAACAGGATCAAATATGGCAACAGGGTTCAATCTGCCTGTTCGTGACGGTGACCATTCTATCTCTCTTAAAGTAGTTTGAACAGCATCATCTGCCCACTTAAGTGCGTATCCCTGAAGGACGTTAGGGTGGTGATCAGTAACTCCAAGTGAAAGTGCGTAGTCATAATTATTGAGAGCTGCAACTAATCCGTCTACAGCGTATGGATAGTTCTGAACTGAATCAGTCATTGTTTTGATTGCATCCCTAAGCTCAGAAACTGAAACATGCATCCGTTCAACTGTTGTGAATCCTAGCTCATCCAATCGATCTAATCTTGCAGAAAATCTATGCGGAATGCCTTCATTCATCACTGTTGTCGGAGCATACTTAACAAGATTAAATGCCTTAACAACAACATGTCGGCGTGCGGCCTCTTCTGGGTCAAGTAATTGGATAGAGGGGCCGCTAAGATTTCGAGGATTAGAAAATTGGTCTTCGTCAGATAGCTGTGAATTCAATGTGTTAAAATCGTTGTATGAAATAACTGCTTCTCCCCGAACAACAACTTCACCATCTACAGGAATAGTCAGCGGAACTCCCTTGATAGCTTTTGCATTGTGTGTAATCTCAACACCGATTTCACCATTACCTCGGGTAACTAACTTATCAAGTTTGCCATCCCTGTAGTACATGCAAACAGTGCTGCCATCAAGTTTCCACATGAGCACAACACCATCATCTGTCTCGCCAGTGTCACTATAAGCTGCTTCGACACCTTCTCGAAATGTATTAACAAACTTATCGATATCTTTCGTCTTATCAAGAGAAAGAGCTGGGTAAGGATGCTTGAACCTAGGCAATTCGCCTGTTACAGGAGCTCCTACGTTGTGTGTTGGACTATTAGGCAGATATGTTCCGCTAGCTTGCTCAAGTTCTTTTAACTCGTCAAACTTTGCATCATACTCCCGATCAGACATGAAGCTTTCGCCTTTATTATAATAAGCATCAGATGCTTCGTTGAGCTCATTAACTAAACTGTGCATCTTCAATGCAGAATCTGTACTTGAACGTCTTTGGCCAGAACTAGCACCAGGAATCTGGTTCCTAATCTGAAAAATCTGTTTATTTTGCATCTGTTGCTCCTTCCCGTTTCTGTTTCCTTCGCTGTTTCAGCACTTTCTGATAGTAATCATGCTGATATGCTTGCTTTTCGGATCGTTTTTCTTCATCTGTTTTGTTGCAAGGCCTTCCTCGTTTCAGTTTCGAAGGAGGATCTGGATTATCTCGCTTATGCCCAACTGCAACTATCCTTAGATACTGCTCCATGGATAAACTATTTGTACCACAGACAATACCTCGAAATGTACTCGGATTGATTCCACATTTCGCATACAGATTATTTGTTCTGTCATGGCCCTGCTTGTAGCTAAGATAGATTTCTGTAACTTCGTTAAGGCGTTCGTCGGGTGCTTTACTGTCGTAGAACGCTACTAGATCTTTGATATTCTGCTGTGTAACACTATGATCTTCACCACGTTCAGCTACTACTGCATTGTATTTCTCTCGTAGCCGGTCAATCTCTGCCCACATATCGTTGACAATGGGACAGTTATAAGAAATGCATTGCATTGAATCCTCCTAGCTATTTTCTCTATTTTTGAAGTAAAAGTAATCTTGAAAGTCCTCTAAATACAATCCAGAATGAATTGTATTCCAGGATGAATCCCCGACTCGTTTTGTAAGACGCGCTTCAAACACATATTCCTTTTCCTGCTGGTACGACTTTAATGAAATATGGGCTACTATAGGAACTTCAAATCTGTATGTATTATCATTAAAATTGAATTCAAATTCAAAAGCGTCTCCCCAGTTACACTCAACAATTGATGTAACAGTTAGATTAGTTCCCAGCAACTCGCTCAATCTAGAATTTAAGTTATTGTACGCTTCCTTTTCAGGATAGTTCTTGCGCTTGTCGATCTTCTCTGCCGTTAGCTTGTTAAGCCAATCTTGAGCTGCTTCAATGCCGGGCACATAATCAAATCCGAAATAGCTTATTTCGTGCTTGTATAGTTCAAAAGCTTGCTTCTCAAGCAATTCATATTCATTCTGCAGATCTGAAATAGCTTGTTCCTTGTCCTTAAGGCGGCGTTTAGCTCGATTGAGCTTGATAGTAAGGTTAACTCGGTCATACTCACGTTTTGCAGATAAGAAGTCCTTAGCGGCGTTCACATCATCCTCTGCAAATATTGGACAATTAGAATTCATCATAATTATTCCTCCTCACTATTCCCTTCTTCATTATTATTTATCGTTATACAAAGTTCTTTCATATTCATGATACTAGATCCCTGTAGTTTTTAAATATTTAGATATATTATGTAAAACCATTTTATCATCTTTTACTAATATTGATTTCATTTCTTCTTCAGAAAAAGATTCATTACTATTTTTATCTATGAAATTAAAATTAACATCAACTGCATTATTCCAAAATCTAGGAATAATTTCAACAGCAACGTCAAAAGGCAATATTTCTATAAGCATTTGTCTTACATGCTGAAGAATACCTTCAAATTTAGATCTAAGTTCAAATCCATCTTGTCGATATAATATATTTTCATACATGAAATCATTTATTAAAGAGTTAAGATAAGTTGCCACTTCAAATAAATCTTTAACATGATTTTCGCTTTTCCATTTTCTAAGTTTTCTTTCTTCTTCAACTTCTTCGTGATCTCGTCCAAAATCACTTTTATCAATAATATAGTATCCAAGTTCACTTTTACGTAAATTAGTTTCATAATTAAACTTTTCTAATAATTCTTTACTAACTTCTTCTACTATACTATTATAATCATCAAGAGTAACACATACCTCTGATTTTAAACAGTACATCGCATCTAATATAGTAATTAATTGTGACTGATTAAGGTTCATAATTATTCCTTCCTTCAATTTATCCTGCTGGTTGCATATGTTTCAAACGGTAGTTCAAGTTTCTGCATAATGACTAATTCGTCTTCTGCATCATGATACCCGTTATGCTTCTCTTTGTAATCTGTGTTTCCAGTAACCATTCGATATACAGGCTGAACTCCAAAACCGCGTTTGATTCTTCCTGAATGACTATGACACTTAATATCATCAGGAATCTTCCCGTTATATTGTTTATACGCCGCAATCTTCATAATATCATACCACTTGTAATCCTTGAGCTCGGGTAAATAAGACAAATCAAATCTTGCATTATATGCAAAGATAGCATTGATTCCATACTGAGTAAACAGGTTCCGAATGTTAGCGATAATTTTTGATCTAGTGTCTATGTACTTGTTGACACCCTTGCTCTGGACGTTCTGAAGTGTTTTTGAAAACATCCCACCTACTTTGTATTCAGGGGTAAAGATATAGTAGCATTTTACTTCGGGAAGAAAATATTGATTGGCGATAACAAGGCCTAATGACATAACTTCATTCTTCCAATTTGTTTCTGTATCAAGTACTGCGAAGTACATCGCGTTTCCTCCTTTATGTAAGTAGCAATTGTGCATCTGCAGTTTTTATATGCTTTATAGATTGTCATAATTTTCGGAATTCATGTCACCTCTCTATCAATTAATTCCAACTCATCAAATGTTTTGAATACTTTGGGTGATTGTAATGCTAACCAATCAATCAACTCTTCATTTTTAGGCCATGCCCCGTCAAACTGGCATGCACATTGCATGAGCCCAGATTCATTAAAGTAAGCATGAAATATTTCATGGCGTAGTACTTCTTTCATATCGTTCTTAATCCAGTTATCTTTCTTGTCCTTGTAGTAATACATATCGCAGTTAATAACTATCTCATGACTATTGTATGAACAGTATCCGCACAAGTTAGTCAGTGCTGGATCTTCTTTAGGTGTCCTCAACAACACTGTATAGTCAGTACCTAGTATACTAACAATCTTCTTATCATACTTGTGTTTCAGCTGACTTACTGCTTTTGTCATTCCTCATCCCCTCCCTTGAGAATAGGTCTCCTCCTAACACTGTAACAGCCTGTTACTTATGTGTTAATTATATTATATGATATTCATATGAAAAAAGTCAAGTATTATTTTAAATTCACCTTAGTAAAGATGCTTTAACTTGCAGCTGACCTAAAATATGGGAGATATCACCATAGTTTCTATATGTCTTTTTCAAGTCACTCTTCTTCATAACTGAAGAAAAACCATCAGAGAATAGAACATTGACACAATCTTCGCTAGTCGAACCTGACGTTATAACTCCCATAGAATTATATTTTGTAATCACTTCATCGCCCGCATAAAATGCTTCATCCTCTTTTGGCTCATACGAGTTGCACTCTTCGCACTTACATGAAAGCCTGTTAGGAGAATTACATCTGTAGTACATTTCGAGGTCGTTGGGTCCGGGTTCAGCTTTGCACCATTTACAGGTGTGTCTGTGCTCTGCTTCTTCCTGCTTCTTTTTCTCCTCCTCAGCCTTTAATTTTTCCTCATATTTCTTAACTAGCTCAACAGCTTCATTTGCAGTATAACTCCTTATTACTCGTGCAGAAAAGTAGTATTCACCTTCATCTCGTTCAATATCTTTGTCATCGAAACCAGCTGCAACTAAGTCTCCGATAGGTAATTCAGCGATTGTATTTGCAGCACTCCATGCATCATTAAGACCTCTCTTATATGCTTTCTGTAAATCATCCTGAGAAATATCGGCTCTTCCTTTTTCGTATCCTTCGTTATATGCATCATTAATAAGATTCTTAAGAAATGCGACTGCTGAAGCTTTCAGCGAGTAACTTTTTTCTTCGTCCATTTAAGTTATAACCTCCTTAATTTTTGCATCTATTAATTTAAGCAATGCCTGCATCTGCTTGTGATGCTCTACGTATTCTGGAACTGTAGGACTCGGGATGTCATAGCCCCATACCTCAGATCTAATATCCTCT
>Ga0247608_10004480_pt1 | contig 15579 bp, 13 predicted proteins | sample 176DNAGHGlowgp2_FD_193490 | JGI IMG/M metagenome (GOLD analysis project Ga0247608, IMG submission 193490) | Sheep rumen microbial communities from Palmerston North, Manawatu-Wanganui, New Zealand - 1766 DNA GHGlow gp2 | ecosystem: Host-associated > Mammals > Digestive system > Stomach > Rumen ... | reverse complement strand
AATCTCAAAGATTTTTCTAATTCCATTTTATCAATAAGTTCTATTTCTTCTTTAGTATAACTTTTTTTGTCTTTATCAAATAAATCATTTTTTATTTGAAATTCTTTTTCCTCTTTTTTCTTTTTTCTATAATACTCTTTTAAATATTCTTCACCATATGTTATTCTTAATGCCTCTATAATCCAATCTTCATTAGATAAATTATGATCAATACATACTAATAATGTATTCTTATAAAGTGTCTTCTTACTATTTTTTAATTGAATAGAAAGAATTCCCTCTCTTAATCCAACAAATGGCATATATAATCCTAACTTTCCTCCAACAGAAATTCCTTGATAATCAATTACTTCATAGATAAATCCATCATAGTATTTTAATTTACCATCCTTATACCCTGTTATTAATACTTCCTCTCCAATATTTTCTTTTAGTTCATCAAATGCTTGTTCAACAAATATATTTAACATAAAACCACATCCCTCTAGTTTTTTCTAAATAAAGAATATGTAGAAAGAAAAAACAAGACTCGTACATATTCATGTACAAAAGTCTTGTTCAATAATTTATTATTATTTAATCCGGAATAAACGTCTTGACGAATTAAAATATTTCAGAACTACTCCCTTTTGATAGATAGTATAATACCAAAAAAGTTAAAAAAAGTCAAATTAGTCAAATATAATTAACATTTTTTAATATAAATAATATGATAATATAGTAAGGAGGGATTATATGTATTACTATGGTGGATATCAAGGATACGGTGGATATCCAATGAACACAGGTTGTAATACTTGTGGCAATAATATGGGGTATGGAGCAGCAATAATACTAGTTTTATTTATTTTACTTGTAATTGTTATAGGCTCTAGAGCATTCGATGGTAACAATAGAAGATAAAAACCTTTTAGGTTTTTATTTTGTATGTTTGTAATATTTTAAAAAAATTGTTATAATACTTGTGGAAGTGATTGGATGTACGAAAAATTAAATATATTAGATGAAAAAGACAAACGACTTAGAAAAATTAGTAAAGATGCAACATTACCTTTATCTGATGAATATAGAAAAACTATTAAACATATAATTGATGAATTAACTTATTCTCAAATTGAAGAATTAGCTGAGAAATATGATTTAAGACCTGGTATGGGACTAGCATTTCCTCAACTAGGTATAAATGAGAGAATTATAGTTATAGTACACGAATATGAAGACGGTAAATTTCAAAACTATGTAATGGTAAATCCAAAAATTATCAGTACATCAGAAGAAATGATTGCTGCAGAACTTGGTGAAGGTTGCTTAAGTGTTAATAGAGATGTACCAGGTCATGTAAAAAGACACGCAAGAGTTACAGTTGAAGGATATGATGAAGATGGTAATAAAATAAGAGTAAGAGCTCGTGAAGAACTTTCTTTAGCATTCCAACATGAAATAGATCATTTAAACGGAATATTATTCTATGATAGAATAGATAAAAATAAACCATTTTATACAGAAGATGAATTACGTTTAATATAGGAGGATAAAAATGAAATATGTAGTTAAAGGGTTGATTAAATACGGAATACTTCTTGTAGTAGCATGTGTTGGTGCTATCGCAATATATTACTATACTGTTCCTGAAGGAGAAAGAACTCCAATAGGAATTGAAATAGGAAAATAAAAAATCACATTTAAAGTGATTTTTTTATTTGTATTTTAACATTCTAATAATATATTTATCTTTATTTGTAATCTTAACTATACTATCAAACTTATATTTACCATTTCTTCTAATACCAATTATATCTCCTTCTTTAATAGTATGAGTCTTTTTAAGTATTGGTTCATAATTAACAAATACAAACTTATCTTTAAATAATTCCTCAGTATTACTTCTACTACTATTAACTAAAGTAGATACTATATTATCAATTCTTAAACTACTAACTAATATATCTAATACATCATATTCATAATGATAATTACTAATTGTATCAATATCTACTTCTTTTATTTTAATATTAAATTTTCCTATAGATGTAATATTACTTAGTATATATGGTTTAATACTATCTAGAACTGGTAAATAATATTTACCAGTTATTATTATATCTCCATACTTATATATACTAATATTATGTGAAAATAATGAACCTAATATATCTTTATGATTAAGTATATTATTAGATTCTATTTCTAATAAACTTATATTAGGATACTTATCAGTATATATAATACTCTTTTCACAGTCTTCAAATAACTTTAATATATTATATTTAATATGATACTTATTTAATATAGATATTACTTGATGTTCTAAATTAGGATCTAGAAAATCAGTATAATCCCCTCTTCTTACTTTTTCAACTTGATTTGTAATAAATATTTTATTCTGCATATTTCTTCATAAACTCTTCGTAATTTACTTCTTTATCAATATAAGTTCCATCATCTCTTATATATATGATTCTATTAGCTAATGTTTCAATTAATTGTTGGTCATAACTAGTAAATACTACGCTACCATTAAATTTAATTAATCCTTCATTAAGAGCAGAAATAGATTCCATGTCTAGGTGGTTAGTAGGTTCGTCTAAAAATAATACATTAGAATGTTCTAACATCATCTTAGATAACATACAACGAACCTTCTCACCACCTGATAGTACATTAACTTTCTTTAATGTTTCATCACCTGAAAATAACATTCTACCTAAGAAACTTCTTACAAAAGTTTCATCTTTATCAGTAGAATATTCTCTTAACCATTCAACCATATTACTATCTACATTAAAATATGAATCATTATTTTTAGGAAAATATGATCTAGTTACTGTAGTACCAACTTTAATTTCACCACTATCTGGTTCTATTTCACCAGATAATAATCTAAGTAATGTAGTTTTAGCTATTTCATTATTACCTATAAGTGCTATTTTATCTCCTGGTTTAATATTAAGTCTCATATTTTTTATAACTTCATTACCATCAATACTCTTATATACTTTATCTAAGTATATTACTTCTTTTCCTAAATATCTTTCAGGTTCAAAATTAATAAATGGATATTTTCTACTACTTGGTTTAATTTCATCTAATTGAATTTTTTCTAATGATTTCTTTCTACTTGTTGCTTGCTTTGATTTAGAAGCATTAGCAGAGAATCTTCTAATAAAGTCTTGAAGTTCAGCAATTTTCTCTTCTTTCTTTTTATTAGATTCTCTCATTTGTTTTTGAATTAATTGACTTGATTCATACCAGAAATCATAATTACCAGCAAACATAGTAATTTTTTCATAATCAATATCAACCATATGAGTACATATCTTATTTAAAAAATGTCTATCATGTGATATTACTATAACAGTATTTTTAAAATCTAATAAGAACTCTTCTAACCATGCCTTACTTTCTAAGTCTAAACCATTAGTAGGTTCATCTAATAAAAGTATATCAGGGTCACCAAATAATGCTCTTGCAAGCATAACTTTTACCTTATCAGATTCTTTTAAATCAGACATCATCATGTTCTGTAAGCTGGTATCAATACCTAATCCTGTAAGTAATATAGCAGCATCACTTTCTGCTTGCCATCCATTCTTTTTTAAGAATAAATCTTCTAGGATACCAGCTCTAATACCATCTTCATTAGTAAAATCTGCTTTCATATATAAAGCATCTTTTTCAGTCTTTATATCATATAATTCTTTATCACCCATTATAACAGTATCAATAACGCTATATTTATCATACGCATTATGGTTTTGTTGTAATACTGATAATCTTTCTCCTTTACCAATAATAACTTCACCACTAGTAGAATCTACTTCACCAGATAAAATCTTCAAGAAAGTAGATTTACCTGCTCCATTAGCGCCTATTACTCCATAACAATTATTACCTTCAAATTTTATATTAACATTTTCAAATAATACTCTTTTTCCATATCTAAGTCCTATATTATTAGCAATTAACATATTATCACGTCCTAACTATTCAATGATAACATATTTTATTAATTAAAACAATAAAAAGGTCAATATATTAAATTGACCTTTAATTATTTTTTAAATATAAAGTTTTATATTCATATCTTCCAATCATTTCAACATCAGTAACAGTTTGAGTATTTGAATCAATCTTTAATTTTGTAATATCATCTACTGCATCAGTTCGACCTTTTAGTATTCCATCATACATATTAAAATTTTCTACTGTAGAAACTGCATATTTTTTGCCTTGTAAAACTGGTGTAGTATCTATAATATCATCATTTACTCCAATATTAACTATACCTTTATCAACTTTTAAAGCATTAAAAGAATTAGATATTATAGTAGCATCTTTTATATCTAAAAGACCATTTTCTAACACTTGTACAGTAGCTCTATTTGATGAATCATTTGATAATTTAACACCACCATCTAAAACAACTTTACCACCATTATTATATATTGCTTGTTTAGCTCCAGTTACTTCTATATTTCCACCATTTAAATTTAACTCACCTGTAGAAGTAACATTTATAGCAGCAGCACTTGAAGCATCAGATATAATATCACCATCAGTTATAGTTAATTTACCAGCTACTTCAAATATATATGATGAACTAGAATTTGTTATTGTATGACCATTAGTATTAATAACAATATTTTTATTTTTATCAATTTTAGAATATGTTTCTATATCTTCTAATAGTGTAATTGTTACCTCACCTTCATCAGAAGTAATAGAATTTAATGCCTTATTTAAATCAGCATAATAAGAACCATTTACTTCAACTTTTGAACCAAGTGATGCCCAATGAGCATATAAAGTAATATCTTTTCTAACTAAAGTATCTTTATCAGCTTTATTTCCTCTAGCTGGTTTAGTATACCAGCCAATAAATTTAGCATTTTCTTTTGTTGGTATAGGTAAATCTCCTAATGCCTCAACACCTTTTCTAACTCTAGTATTTTCATCTACTGTACCACCATTTGGATCAAAAGTAATAGTATAATCATCAGATGTATAATTACCTAATCTAATATACATATTAGATAATGTACCTTTAAATTGACGTATTGATGAACCATCCGAATTTCTAGAAGAACCAAACCATGTTGTTATATTATGCGTATCTGGTGGTTCAATATTTTTTTGTAATAATTTATAGAATTCATCATCAATAGAATAATAATAATCTCCATTTTTTCTAACTATAACAACTTTGGAAACATTTTCCATATTATATACATCTCTAGCTTGAACTGAATTGATAAATTGAGATATTTCAAATTGATCTGTTGAATCGAAAATTCTAAAAACAATTCCAGAACTAATTTTAGTTCCTAATTCATTTTTAGTATTCACAAGAGTTGCTTGAGGTAATTGATTTAATCCAACAGAATCAATATAAAAACCTATTTCATAATCTTTATTATAATTATCTGTTGAATATAAAGCTACATTTGTATCAATATGATCTGTATCATAATAATCACTACATTCTTCACCAGTAATATTAGCGTCTTTTCCATTAAAAGTACAAGCCCCTTTATGACTAAATACTATTGGAAATGGATTATAATTCCAATGAGCATATAAAATCATATCATCAGTTGGTATGTAATTCTCATCAACTGGTTCTCCACCAGTTTCTAGAGTATACCATCCAATAAAGTCATAATTTGGATACTCAGGAATAGTTAAATTTCCTAATTTATTACCATAAATTATTGTTTTATCAGATACATCAGAACCTCCATTAGAATCAAATTTAATAGTAAATTCATCTCTTTCATATAAATATTCTAAAGTAGCTGTTCCATCTCCTAAAATTTTTAATGATTTTTCCTCAGGTGATACAAAACCTTGATACTCATTTGTAGGTGGTGTAACCACCTTATCAGTAGTATCATAATATACCATTGTATCTTTTATAGTATAAGTATCACTGTTTAAATCTTTTATTTTATGTATTACTGTATATTTAGTATCATTATGTGGAGTATATATAGTAGATAAACTTAAATTATCAGATAAACTAATTGTTCTATCATAATCAGTATTGCCATCACTCCAACTAAAATCATATCCAGCTCTTTCACTTGCATGTACTTCTATTTCAGTTTCAAATGGATAACTTCCATCTTCTGTTGAATTTGTAACATAAGTTCTATCAGTTATATTAAATGTATAATCATCTCTAGTATATACATAATCAACTACAGTAGAACCATTAGGTTTAATTTGAACTCTTTGTAAATCAGGTTCTGTAAAACCATGTTTTTCTTTATGTGCAGGTGTTACATATGAATCAGTTGTACCCCTTAGTTCTTCAGTATCTATATCATATCCACCATTTAATTTAGGATATTTATGATTTACAGTATAAATTGTATTTTCATTTGGTGAAAAATTTGCTTTAAAATTTAAGTCACCAGTACTATTTGTTATTGTAACTCTAGTTTGCATTCCATCTAGAGAATCTCCTGTCCATCCTGAGAATGAATATCCCTCTTTAGTTGGATTAACTAAATCAAATGTATCTTCAACAGTATATTTAGTTTTATTCTCTACTGGTTCCCCATCATTTACATAAGTAATATTATATTCGATTACATCAAACACTGGCTTAATTTCCATATTACCTCTAACAATAGTATCACCGGTTACTTCATTATTATCTTGATCTACATATTTAATAAAGTTATAGCCAGTTTTAGATACATTAGGTAATTCTCCTACTTTATTACCATATATAATAGTTCGAGTTGTAATATTATCATTTTCATCTTTTATAGTAACATTATATGGTAAGTTAGTAGCATGTATTTTAATATTAGTAAATATAATATCTATATTTAATACTTTTTTAGCTCCCATTACCATAGGAATTAAACATATTAATAATAATAAATATACTTTACTTTTTCTTCTTTTTAATAATAATGTAAAGAATACTAAAGAAAGTAAAGATATAATAGTTAATATTAAATAGAATATAATACTATCACTAGTTTTAGGATTTATTTCAGTAGAATCTTTAACTCCTTTATCATTTACTAAGTTAAGAGTTATTTTATAATCTTCTATATTAATATCATCAGAGTTAATTAATCTATTATTATATTTTAATTTAACTATTATCTTTTTTGTTTTTTTAGATTCTAGTTTAGAATCATCAAATGAATACTCAGTAGTAATATATTCACTATTATTATTATCTGTTATACTTTCAATTGTATAATTTGTCTTTTCATTATTTAATAAAGTAATCTCATAAGTTACAAAATCATTTAATTCATTAAATGTAATATCTGAAACTATATTATTATTTAAAAAATTTGTATCTTCTAAATCTATAGAATTACTTTTTTCAATTACATTTATATCTTTCACTTTGATGTTTAATGCATATGTTTGTTTAATATTAAAAATAAATATAAATATAAAAATTAAACTTAAAAATATATACTTTACAATTCTTTTCAACACACTCACCTACTATATATATCATAAACTATAAGTATTTACCTTATACATTAATTATAAACTAAAAACAACTTTTATACAACTTTAATAGGTTATTAAATTTATATACTAAATTAGTATTATATAACTTTTTTCTATATCGTTAGTACCTATTTAAAAGTTGCAACCTATTTATTACTTTTTTCTCTATTCTAGATATATAAGATTGGCTAATACCAAGTTTTTCAGCCACCTCTTTTTGTGTTAATTCTTTATTATCAAATAATCCATATCTCATAATCATTATCTCTTTATCTCTATCATTTAATTTTTCTATTTCTTCATATAAAATTTTCTTTTCAGTTTCTTTCTCAATATTTCTTGTTACAATATCATTATCTGTACCAAGTATATCTTCTAATCTAAGTTCATTTCCTTCACTATCAAATGATAAACTATCTTCAAAACTAATTTCTCCTCTTCTTTTTTTATTTTTTCTAAGAAACATTAATATTTCATTATCAATACACCTTGATGCATAAGTAGCAAGTTTTATATTTTTATCTAAGTTATAAGTTTCTACTCCTTTAATAAGGCCTATTGTTCCAATACTAACTAAATCTTCTAAATCAATTCCAGTATTTTCATATTTTTTTGCAAGAAAAACTACCAATCTAAGATTATGTTCAATTAATTTATCTTTTGATTCTTTATCACCATTACTTACAAGTATTATTTCTTCTTCTTTAGTTAATGGTTCAGGAAGTTTATCTAAACTTCCAACAAAGTATACATTTTTTACAAATAAACTTCTTATATATAGTATTATCTTTTTTATTATTTTTATCATAGTTCCTCCATTAATTTATTATTAAGTAATATATCTACTCCATCTATATTAAATGTATCATTACTTAGTCCAATATATATATTATTAAATACATGGTTATTTATAATAACCATGTTACACTTATATATCTTTAACATCATAATATTATTAACTACCTTATATGGAATTATCCTATAATCAATATTTAAATTATTAACTATATTTTTATTAACTAATATTACAGGATTATTCTTAAATGTTAAATTATTACCACTATCTATATATCCAGTACATTTTATATTTAATTTATCAATTAATATATTAACCGAATAATAATTGTTATATTTATTTTTTATTAGTCTTTGTTCTTTTATATAAAAATATATTATTATAGGTGATAATATAATCATAAATATAAAATTAATACTTAAGCCATTATTTATAAATATTAATTCATTATGCTTATAACTTAGTTCTATATTAATTAAATATAATATTCCCCCTAAAAAGAAACTGGTTATATATAAAACCAGTAAATTATAAAATATATATTTTATATTTTTACTCGGATAAGATATAAGAATCATAATAATGCTTATAAATAATTTAATAATAAATAATTCCAAACTTGTTATATTTATAAATAATAGTAATATACTTATACTTCCTATAAAAGAACCAATGGTTATTAATTTAATATTTATTTTTCTTTTTAATATCAATCCTACTGATATTAATAATATAAAATCTAAAAAGAAATTAAGTATTAATATTAAATCTAAGTATATTTTCATATTATCACCAATTTAATTATAAAAAAACAACATAAATAATTATGTCGTTTTATAAAACAAAAGAGGCTTTTTAGAAGCCTCCTCTTTTTCTTAAAAATGTTGGAATTCCACCATCATCATCATCGTCATCATCTAATGCAGAGTTAGAATGTAGGTCATCTACTCCATTAGAGTGACTATATGAATGATAAAGTGGTTCACTTGGATCATCAAATCCTGTAGCGATTACAGTAACAATTACTTCATCATTTAAATTTTCATTAATTACAGCACCAAAGATTGCATTCATATCTGTATTAGCACTTGTACGAATAACTTCAGCAGCTTCTTCAACTTCAAATAATGTTAAGTTAGAACCACCAGTTACATTTATAATAGCATCTGTAGCTCCACTTATACTAGTTTCAAGAAGTGGAGATGCAACTGCTTGACGAGCTGCTTCAGTAGCTCTGTTTTCTCCTTGTCCAATACCAATTCCAATTAACGCATTTCCACGTTTTTCCATTACTGTCTTAACGTCTGCAAAGTCTAGATTGATTAATCCAGCAACAGCAATTAAATCTGAAATTGATTGAACACCTCTTCTAAGTACATTATCAACTTCTCTGAATGAGTCAATTAATGGTGTCTTTTTATCTATTATTTCTCTTAAACGATCATTAGGAATTACAATTAAAGTATCTACGTTTTTCTTAAGTTCTTCAAGTCCAGCAATAGCTTGTTCCATTCTCTTTTTACCTTCAAATGAGAAAGGTTTAGTAACTATACCAACTGTTAAAGCACCAAGTTCTTGAGCGATTTGAGCTATAACTGGTGCTGCACCAGTTCCAGTTCCACCACCCATACCACAAGTAATGAATACCATATCTGCTCCAGATAAAGCATCTTCTATTTCTTTCTTACTTTCCATAGCAGCTTCGCGACCAACTTCAGGTTTAGCTCCTGCTCCTCTACCTCCAGTAAGAGATTCTCCTATTTGTATTTTTAGTGGTGCTTTAGATGCATTTAAAACTTGTAAGTCAGTATTAGCAACTATAAAGTCTACTCCTTTTACTCCTGAATCTATCATACGGTTTACAGCGTTATTTCCACCGCCACCTACACCGATTACTTTAATCTTCGCTATTTGATCCATTTCTAATCCCATCATATTTTATATCCTCCTATTCGCTAAAAAAGTTTCAGTTATTTTTTTTAGCATTGTCTCGTTGTTTATGTCTTGGTAACCACCATTATAATTAATCATACGAGATGCAGTTTCATCATCTATCATAGAATAATTTTCACCCTTTAATTTCATCTTATTAATGAAATAAATAATGTTACCAACACAAGATGAATATTTGTTATCACGGATACCAACTAATTTCATATTACCAATACTTATATCTCTTTTGAATACATCACTTGCAATGTATTCAATATCAGCCATATTACTAGTACCCCCTGTTATAATGATATAATCAATTTGCTTACTTGTCAATATATTAATCTCTTTTTTAGCCAAATTAAGAATCTCTTCAAGCCTTGAAGAAACAACTTCTGATATTTCAAATTGATTTATTTTTAATTCATCATCTACTTCTGTTTTAATTTCATATATATCACTTACACTAGCATTCTTTTTATGAGCAAGTGCAAAATGTTCTTTTAAATTATTTGCAGTATCAAAATCAGTTTTATATATATAAGCTATATCTTTTGTAATATTTTTTCCACCCATACTAATTATTGAGTTTTTAACTATTACACCTTTATTATATAATGAAACATTAGTTGTTTCACTACCGATATTAATTATAACACAAATAGATGAATCTATTTGTTTATTTTTAAATGCATATATATCTCCAATACCAGATGTAGATATATCTACAATCTCTATACCATTTTCTTCTAACAAACTAACAACTGAATAAACATATTTTTTCTGTGTTGTAACTAGAACAGAACGAACATCTAATTTTTTTCCCATCTTACCAAGAGGATTTTTTATATTATGTTCTTCATCTACATTAAAATCAACTGGTATATAATTTATAATTTCTAAATCTTTTAAATCTTTTGATTGTATTGCTCCATTAATTGCATCATTTATATCAGAATATTCTACCCTATCGCCTTTAACTTCAATTTCATTTTTTATAATAGAATATTCATTAAAATAGCTAGGTATATTTGTAATAACTTTATCTATTTTAATTCCAATCATTTGTTCAATATTTTTTAATGAATCTAAAATACATTTTGAAGCTTCTTCAACATTCATAATCAAACCTTTTTTTATTCCTTTTGATTTAAATGATGAACTAGCCAATAGATTTAATTTATTTTGATATAATTCACATACAACTATTTTTATACTATCAGATCCAATATCAAGACTAGTATAAATGTGCCTCATACAATCATCTCCTATAGCCTACATACCAATTATACTATAAATTGTTTAAAATGTAAAAAGTTTTTTATTTTGAAAAAGAAATAAAGTCTATCTTTAAGATAGACTTTATTTAGTTTGATTAATACTTACTTTTTGATTTTTTAAATATTCATTTATATATAATTCAACATTATTTTCTGTAATAAATCTCATGTTATTTGCCATATCTACATTAGCAAATCTCTCTCTATATTTTGGATTTAAAACAGAATATTCTCTACTTACTTGAAATTCAGATAACTCTTTAATAGCTTGTTCATATCCAACATAATCTATATATTCATTTAATAATAAAGTAAGTTCTTCTAAATCAGTTTTAATAAATGATCTCATATATTCTTTTAAATCTTTTATTACATATCGAATTTTATTAGCCATATCTGTTTGTTTAAAAGAATCTCTAAAATTATTTTTACTTGTAATAAATCTATATTTATCTGGCACATCTTCTACAGTATCATACATAAAAGCTTCTAACTGACTATAAGCTTGATTAAATCCATATTCTTTAATTGCATATTTTATATAGTCGTTTAACACTTGAACAACATCTATTTCATTTTCTTTTGTAGAAATATTTGAATAACTATTCATCTTTTCTTTAGAATAATTATCTCCTTGTAAATCTATTATATAGCCGATTATATCATTTACATTATTATTTTCATATAATGACGCAATTAAAACTTTAAACATATTTTCATAATTTAACAATAATTCTTTTTCATCAAAATAAAAATCACTAGATTTAATTCTTTTTAAGTCATCAGAAAAAATATATGTACTTCTAAATTCATTAATATGATTTTGTTCAAAATAATATTTATATAACTCTATAACATATGAATTAAAATCTCCATAAGAAACACTATCAATCATATTTTTATCTTTTCTATCTTTAATATATTCACTAATAACAAAAGAAATAAATTTATTATAAGAACTATTACCATCATAACCAATACCAACAATACCTTCTCTAAATGTAAATGGATTTGTTCTTCTTGCATCCTTACCAATCTTTTTATTAACAAAATTAATAATCTCTCTAGCTTCATTAGCATCATTTACTCTTATTATTAACCCATCATTTCTTATATTATTAGAAATTTTAGAAATATGATTAATCTTTTTCTTATCTAAAAATTTAAATATTTTAATAGAAGCTTTTTCAAGTTTATCATAAGGTAAATTAATATATAATTTAATACTTTTTTTATAATCTGCATGATTTTTAGATCTAAGAGTTAACCATCCTTCAAGGCCTTTATTTAGGGTAGTATTACTTTTGGTTTTATCAAATTGTTTAATTAATGTATCCCATACAGGTTTTAACTCATAGCTGGTATTTGAACCAGCTTTATCATAAGCTAAATAATTATATATTTGCTCCTCAGTTAAATAGCCATAATTCTTATCCATTCTTACAAATTCATGTAATAAATCATTTATTTCAAATATTCTATCATTCATTATATCGCCTACTATCCTACTACATTAATGGTATTATAAATACCATTTTTTGTCAATAAAAAAGTAATCATTATTGATTACTTTTATTACTAGTATTATTGGTATTACTTTCTACTATTTTATTATCAGTTTTAGTTTCTTTATATACCTCTAAATAATTACCACTATCTAAATGCAATATACCTTTTTTATTATTAAAACTTTTAACTATTTCTATATAATTATTTAATTTATTAAATGAATTAAAATTAATAAAAACATAATATCCATCATTCATTGTTAGTCTGAATAATTCACTATCTACTTTATTTGGTGAATATTTTATTTCAGATATTTTAAGATATACATCTTTATTTAAATTTTCTAATTTTTTTACTAATTTATTTAATAATTCTTCTGGCGTTTGATTAATTAATATAGGTAAATCATATTGTTTATCAATCATACTTCCATCAGTAAGAACAGTTTTTTCTTCGTATTTATAATATAACGCAGGTATATTTTCTTCTACTTCAATATTTATTTCTTGTCTAAAATTTTTATATTTTATTTTTACATCTTTAATATAGATATTTTCTTTTAAATTATTTTTTATTTCTTTTGTTCTAAGATTTACTACTTTAGGATAATCACCAAGACGTGAAGAATCAATTATTTCTTGATCAGATAAATATTTATTACCAGTTATATATATATTTTTTAATCTAATATTACAAACTTCATACATAATAAGAGTAATAATTCCTAAAAAAACTAATAATAATACAATACTTTTATATCTTATCTTATTATTTTTTTTCTTCTTGCTTTTAGTATTATCCATTATACCAACCCTATTCTACAAATTCTTGTTCAACTTTTAATTCTATATTATATTTTTCTTTTACAACACTCTGAATTTCTCTAATTAATTTTTTTACATCTTCACCAGTTGCATTATCAAAGTTGATAATAAAATTTGCATGCTTTTCACTTACCATAGCACCACCAATTTTTTTACCCTTATATCCTGCTTCTTCTATTAACCTTCCTGCATAATCTCCTTCAGGATTTCTAAATACAGAACCAGCAGATGGATACTCTAATGGTTGAGTTTCTATTCTTCTTTTCTTTCTTTCCTCAACAAGTTGCATAATTGTATCAGGATCACCTTTATCAAGAATTAAAGTTGCTTCTATACATATATATCCAGGATTTTTTTGTAAAAAAGAAGTTCTATAATGAAAATCTAAATCATAGTTAGTAAGTTCTATAACACGTAAATCAGGAGTTAATACTTTAACACACTTAATTATATATCCCATATCGCTTTTGTAAGCTCCAGCATTCATAAAAACTGCTCCACCTACACTACCAGGTATACCAGTTGCAAATTCTATTCCAGTATAACCAATACGAGATAATCTTGTTGCTAATTTTATTAATTGGAATCCAGCTCCAACTCTAATTTCATTTCCATCAATTTCTAAATCATCAAATTTATCTAATTTTATTAATATACCATCAAATAATCCACTATTAAATATAAGATTTGATCCTCTACCAATAACCTTATATCTAACATTATTTTCTTTTAATAGTTTTAATAAATCAATAAGTCCATATACATCATTTGGATAAACTACAGCTTTAGCTATACCACCTACATGATATGTAGTTAATTTCTTTATATCTGCATTTTCATCAACTTGACCGATATTCAAATTTTTAATTTTTTCTACTATATTATCTTTTTTTATTTTATCTAAAACGTTAACACTTTTTATTTTATCAACAATATTAACATTTTTAATTTTATCTATTAGTCCCATATTATTTACCTTCTATTATTTCTTTAATAGTACAATATATTTTTTCAGCACTATTATCTATTCCTAGAGAAGATAAATTATTTTTCATTTCATTTAATTTATCTTGATTATTTAATAACATAGTCATTTTACTAACTAGAGTAGATGCATTTAAATCTTTTTCTTCTAATATATCGGCAGCATTCACATTTACTAAATCCATAGCATTTATATATTGATGATTATTAGGTACATATGGACTAGGTATTAATATAGATGGTACTTTAAGAGCAATAATTTCGCTTAAAGTAGATGCTCCAGCACGAGTAATTATTAAATCAGTTTTTTTCATTAAACCTGCCATACCATCAATATAAGGTACTACTTTAATATTTTCTGGAAAACTATTTTTAGATATTTCATCATAATCTTTCTTTCCAGTAACAAATACTATTTCATATTCATCACTTTTAGCATTTGGTAAAGCTTCTACTAAAACTTTATTAACTGTGCTTGCTCCAAGTGAACCCATTACTATTAATACTAATTTCTTATCATCATGAAGTCCTAAAGTTGATTTATCCATAGGTTCCTTCTTAAGTGCATCCTCACTACATGGATTACCAGTAAAAACAACCTTATCTTCTGGAAAATCTTTTAAAGTTGATTTCATAGATATACCTATCTTATCTGAATATTTAATTAAGTATTTATTAGCCTTACCAGGTATACTATTTTGCTCATGAATAAAAGTTTTATATCCTAACTTTTTAGCACACGAAATAACAGGAACTGTTACAT
>Ga0247608_10004479_pt1 | contig 15581 bp, 6 predicted proteins | sample 176DNAGHGlowgp2_FD_193490 | JGI IMG/M metagenome (GOLD analysis project Ga0247608, IMG submission 193490) | Sheep rumen microbial communities from Palmerston North, Manawatu-Wanganui, New Zealand - 1766 DNA GHGlow gp2 | ecosystem: Host-associated > Mammals > Digestive system > Stomach > Rumen ... | reverse complement strand
GTTGAGGGAGTCATTGATGAAATAGAGTTCCTTGTATAACTTTCCGGCTTCAACATGGTATCCCATCTTTTCCAGGATCTCCGCACGTTGCAACTTCACCATAGCCTCCATAGCCTTATCGCTCATGTCTGACAGTTGCATGCGACGAGTATTCTCGTCAAGTGCTAAGGCATAATGTCCTTCCTGATTCATTAGCTGAGCAGAATAGTAGAGCCATTTACCCCCCAGCTGGTTGTCCATATTGGCAATGTGATTGCGAGCTTCGGCAAGTTGCTGGGCAGCATCTTCAAGCCGACCCAAACCCAAAGCGGCCTGAGTGCAGGCCAGATAGTAATAGGACAGATACATATCACCTGTAGACGTATTATCCAGATGATGCTCACTGAAGAACTTTTTGAGGAACCCTTTCCATTTTACGGTGAGCTGGTCAAGTTTTGCATAGTCCTTCATGTCATTGAGAGCATTGCCATAGTAGACATAGACATCGGGCATAACAGAAGGGACAGGGTCCAATTCGGACAATTCCGCCAAGGACTTCTCAAACACCTCAACACTCTGGTCGAAATTACGCAGATTGCTATAGGCAGTACCCATGATGCAGTTGGCCTGACCCATACCCAGTTTGTCGCCTCGTTTCCTGGCATCTTCAAACATGGCCTGAGTCTCGTGGATACCCATATTGTTCTGGCCCATAAAGACGTAAGTATTAGCTATAAGACCCCACATCTCATAATAAACCTGCCACTGTTCCACTTCTTTCACACGCTCCATATCACGACGCACCACGATGAGCACCGAGTCGTTCATGTCATAGTTATAGAACAAAGAGGCACGTTCGGCCAGGGCATTGACCTCTTCCAGATCATTTTTCTGCGTCTTCGCTTCTGAAATTAGGTTATTGAGATGTTTCAACTGAGAACTAACATCCTCAGTTTCCTGACTCTCAATATAAATATCCTCTAGAATCTTGATACGCTGTTCACCATTGGCCGATAGGAGTTGAGCCTGCAGATCATCCATCTTACCGGCGGCCGCAGGTGTCGCTTTCCATGTCAACAAGATGACGGAAAGCACGAACATAAGTATCATCCTATATCTTTTCAATCGATAAGGCGTTCTTAATCGCTTGCAAAGATAATAAAAAAAATCGGCATTGCGCAAACAATGCCGATTCTTTTTTATTCAATTATGTTTCAAATTACTCTGCAACGAGCGTGAAGCGACGGAAAGCGGTGATGGCCAGGTCCTTGTCCTGTGCCTTCAGCCACTGAGCTACAGTAGCCTTGTCGCCATCGCCGAACTGGAACTCCTGGTCAACCAGACAGTTCTCCTTCAGGAACTTATTGACACGTCCCTTAGCGATGTTCTCAATCATAGGCATCTTCAGCTGAGCCTCGCCCTCGGCCTTAGCGGTCTCGATGAGCTTGCGAGCCTCGTCAGCCTGCTCCTGAGTCAGCCAGCCCTTAGCCATGTTACTCTCGATGTGATCCTCAGAGTCAACAAGGTTGGGGTTGATACCAGCCTTCTTCAACTTCATCTCTACATACTTCTCAACCTGCTCCAGCTTGGTCTTCTCAACAGCAGTCTTGTACTCCTCGTCAAGAATCTTCTGGTCAACGCTAGCTGCGTCAAGGGCAACGGGCTTCATAGCAGCAACCTGCATGGCCAACTTGTGACCAGCCTCGCTGTTCTCCTTGTTGGTCTGAACCATGGTGCACAGAGTGTGCTTACCCATGTGGTCGTATGCCTCGATATTAGCACCCTCAAGGGTCTGATAGCCATCGAGTTCCATCTTCTCACCAGTAATACCAGAACGCTGGGTCACTGCCTCACTGGCCTTCTGGCCATTGATGTCCAGTTCCTTCACCTCGTCAAGTGTCTTGCACTTGTTGGCCACAGCAGCATCAAGGATGCTCTTGGTCAGAGCGATGAAGTCAGCACCATTAGCCACAAAGTCGGTCTCGCACTTCAGGGCGAGGATAGCACCGAAGCCGTTCTCTACCTTTGCGAGTACACAACCGTTAGAAGTCTCACGGTCAGAACGCTTGGCAGCGATAGCCAGACCACGCTCGCGGAGCAGCTCCTTAGCACGGTCGAAATCACCTTCAGCCTCTGTCAAAGCCTTCTTCACGTCAGCCAGACCAGCACCGGTCATAGCGCGAAGTTTTTTGATATCGTCAATTGAAATTGCCATTGTCTTTAATGTTTTTTCGTTATTACGTTATTACGTTATCACGAGATTACTCTGCAGCGGGAGCCTCTTTCTCAGCTACGGGAGCCTCCTCTGCGGGAGCCTCTTCCTTGCGAGTACGACGGGTACGCTTGGGCTTCACTTCTTCGGCCTCAGCATCAGCCTGAGCCTCAGCAGCCTTCTCGTCAGCCTTCTCAGCCTTACGCTCCTCCAGACCCTCAGAGATAGCAGCGCAGCAAGCGTTGAGGATAACCTCTACGCTATCCTTCGCGTCATCATTGGCAGGGATTACGTAGTCAATATCCTTAGGATCGCTGTTAGTATCAACAACAGCAAACACGGGGATACCCAGACGATTAGCCTCCTTCACGGCGATGTTCTCCTTCAGAACGTCAACCACGAACAGAGCGCTGGGCAGACGGGTCAGGTCAGCGATAGAACCGAGGTTCTTCTCCAGCTTAGCACGCTGACGGGTTACCTGCAGCAGCTCACGCTTTGACAGGTTACCAAAGGTACCGTCCTGCATCAGCTTATCGATATTGGCCATCTTCTTCACAGCCTTGCGGATGGTGGGGAAGTTGGTGAGCATACCGCCCGGCCAACGCTCGATAACGTAAGGCATATTAATGCTGGTTGCCTTCTCGGCAATCACTTCTTTAGTCTGTTTCTTAGTACCTACGAAGAGGATTTTCTTACCCTGACGGGCAATGTTCTTCAGAGCCTCAGCAGCCTCGTCAATCTTAACGACAGTCTTGTGGAGGTCGATAATGTGAATACCATTGCGCTCAGTGTAGATGTAGGGAGCCATGGCGGGGTTCCACTTACGCTTCAGGTGGCCGAAGTGACAGCCGGCCTGCAGCAGTTGGTCAAAATTTGTTCTTGCCATTTTTTAAATTCTTTAATTTTGTTGTTTACTTTCTTTTTAATCTTTGTTAGATCAGCTGGAGGGTAGTCAAGACCAGGAACTCCTAGATTTTCTAGGCTATTCTAGGCTGCCCTAGGCAATCCTAGGGAGAGTCCCGCCAGTTTAGATGCTAAACGTAGTCCAGTATGATTAACGCTTACTGAACTGGAAGCGACGACGTGCCTTGGGACGACCTGGCTTCTTACGCTCAACCTCACGGCTATCACGTGTCAGGAAGCCCTGATCCTTCAAAGCCTTCTTATCCTCTTCGTTAACCTTGACCAGTGCACGGGCGATAGCCAGACGAAGAGCCTGACTCTGACCAGTGAAACCACCACCGTCGAGGTTGACCTTGATATCATACTTTTCAGCTACCTCCAGCAGGTTCAGTGGCTGCTTAACCACATACTGCAGAATAGCTGAGGGGAAATATTCGGTTAAGTCCTTCTTATTGATCGTGATCTTGCCAGTACCCTCTGACAGATAAACGCGAGCTACTGAGCTCTTACGACGACCTATTGCGTTAATTACTTCCATCTCCTATTTATTATTTATACTGGTTAATATCAATAGCCTTTGGCTGCTGAGCCTCGTGCTTGTGTTCTGTACCATCATAGATGTAAAGGTTATTCAGCAGACTGCGACCGAGGGGACCCTTGGGCAGCATGCCTTTAACAGCGTGGCGGAGGATGCGATCCATTCCATCAGGACGCTTGCGCAGTTCTGCGGGAGTGTTGAAGCGCTGACCACCAGGATAACCAGTATAACGGGTGTAAACCTTATCGGTTTCCTTCTTGCCGGTGAACTTCACCTTGGCAGCATTGATAATGATGACATTGTCACCACAGTCCACATGAGGAGTGAAGCTGGGCTTGTATTTGCCGCGAATCAGTTTTGCGACCTTTGAAGCGAGACGACCCACTACCTGATCGGTAGCATCGATAACGACCCACTCCTTCTTGGCTGTCTCTTTGTTAATTGAGACGGTCTTGTAACTTAAAGTGTTCATTTCTTCGTTTAAATTTACTAAAAAACAGTTCTTTTACTTTATAAAGTTGTGTGTTGAACGCCGATTCACAAACCGTGCCATCCGGCCAAAGATAGTCACTATTTACACGACGCCCGCGGGGATTCTAAGACTCTCCCCAAATAATCGGACTGCAAAGGTACTGCTTTTTCTCTTTTTAGCATGCATCACATGCTCCCCACAACCAAATATTTATATTTATTTAACACATTCAAGGTCAATCCATACCTTTAGACAAAACTTTTCTGTCTAAACAGCACATGGTTTGTAGATTATTTTGTACCTTTGCAAACAAGAACAAAAACCATATAGAACCATGTTACAAAAAGATTATTTCCTTCGGTTGGTCGAAGAGTTTGCCCAAGCATTGATATGGCTACAGAACAAGAAAGACCGCGAAAAGAAATTGGAAGAGCTACGATTGATGTACCAGCGATATCTGGGCGGTCCATACGAGTTCTACCACACAGCCACACTTGAGGATGCTGTCGATGCCATCAGTCAATATCCTGAGAACGAACGTTTTCAAAGACTGGAGATGCTGGCAGAGCTCTATTATGCTGAGAGCCCACTCCACTCGCTGCCCATCAGACAGCAGCTGTTGGAGAAAGCCTATGCCATCTTCTATTACTGCGATCAGCACAGCGGCCTGTTCTCTTTGGAACGTCAGCAGAAAATCATGAACATCCAAAACGAGATGAACAGCGCCGCATCGAAATAACACCTTATTAATATATAATAAAAAGCCTCCGATACAGTGTTTACCATATCGGAGGCTTTTTATTATTGTTTTGTCAATCGATATCAACGTACACGTTTGATAGTCTTTATCTGTCCGTCGACCGTACGAATCTTTTCGATTACCAGGCCTTTGCCCTTACCCTGAATCTCACGACCCATCAGGTCGAAGGTGCGCATGGTCTCTACACTCTGACCCAAGGTGCTGATACCAGTAGGTTCAATAATAGGCTCGCCTGTGACCACCACAGCAATCTTATTCAGTTTTGTATTGGGATTACCGTCATCAATGGTAAGCACCACCTTATTGGCAGAACCCTCCCATATCTGTCCGTCGAACTCACCATTATCGAACTCGTTGTAATCATTCCAGTCGCTGGCGTAGAAGTAAATCTTCTCCATCGTGCAACCATCAGGCACCTCGAAGGTAAGGCTACCACCATAAAGCCTCAGCTGGATAGCCTGCAGGTTATAGTCCAGCCAGTAGCGATTGGCGGTATTACCGACTTCACAAGGCGAGATAGTCAATGTCACATTCTCCTCAGTCAGTACCTTATCCTCGGTGATATCGCCTGCATTTGATGAGCTCGTAGAATAAGGTGTGGTGTCCTTATCCAGGGCATTGAAGTCAAACACAGTGGACTCATCGGCATAAGGCTGGAGATTCAGCCAAGTGACATCCGAGAAACGAACCTCGTCGCCACCACGATAGACGGCCCGCACTCCAATTGCATTAAAGGCATTGCTAGGCTCATAGAAGTAAACAGCATAACCGTGAGGTTCGATATTCCAACCATCAGTGAAGTTATAGGGAATCTCGGTCATATCGACATAAGTCTCACCATCTTCCTGAAGAGCAGGAATCACAATAGGCGAAGCAAGTCTCTCTACATCCTTATATATAATATAGCTCAGCTTACTTGTCAAGAGCGGATTACCATCCACATCAACAGGTGGGAAATTCAGTGACAAACCACCATAACCCTCTTCGTTATCGTAAGGCATATAGTAGGCAATAGCAGGAGCCTTAGGAGTAGCTGCCACATCATAAGGCTTAGCCAGAACTACATCCTTCAAGAAATCAAAGCCTGCGATGCCATCTATCAGGGTATTCACCACCAATACCGTACCAGTAGTCCAGCGGTCACCAGCCTCATTCATCGTAAAGGTCACATCGACAGGCTGCAATGTTGACACGCCTTCGAACCAAGAGATGTCACAACCTGCAAAATAGGTGTTATATGTTGTTTCGTCATCATCTGCCAAGTCACCATAGTACTGGTTGGCAGCGAAAGTAACCTTTCCATCTTCGATAGTACCCTTCACCCAAGCCTCTGGCAGATAGAGGTTTAGACCCTGCACATAGACATCCTGTCCTTGTATGCCGATATTCAGCGTCTGTGTAGCATCAACGGTATACTCGTTGGGATCATAGCGCTGACCTGTGAGCAACCACTCCTCGGTTTGCAGGTCGGCAGGCGGTGTCACCACACGGGGACCTGTAGCCTCTGTAATGGTTAGTGTGCCAGCAATAAAAGTGAGATTATAGCTCTCGGCAACAGCACTCTTCACCGTAATGGGATACTCTCCTACGGGTGAGTTTTCATCGGCAGTTGTCTCAAAGACAGGCTCTTCCAGCCATACAGGGATAGAGTCAAGGGCTATCAAACCTTCGTAAGAGCTAAAGCCAAACTCTGGGTTTGGCAGTCCTTCCTCACGGGTGAAGTTACCCACAGTAGCTGTGGCATCCACCTTCTGAACAATGAGGTAACCATCAACCAGATCCACATTCTCCGTTGTGATAGTACCCATATTGACAACAACAGGATACTTACCGGCAGGTGACTCTGGTGTAGCCTCACATATCAACTCAGGTTCGCCAGTAATGGGATCCCCAGACACAGTGTAGACAAACTTGGGATTCTTCTCACCATACTTACGGATGGCGTTACGTACCTTCACGCTGGATCCATACTCAATGATATTGTCATAGTCAGAGCCTTTAAAGTCCTTCCACTGTGCCAACTGTGAGTATTTGGTCTTTGTTCCAGCAGGAACATACAGTTTGCAAGAATATATGAAGATGCCGTTAAAGACATTGGCACCTCCCAGTTCGGGCACTTCCTTACTAACGATGCGTATCTCCTGCAGACCGACACAACCATTCATAGCCTCACGACCGATAAATGTCAGGCTGGCAGGCAGCACTACCTTCGACAGTCGGCCACAGCCAGCTAAGGCATAGTCGCGCAGGGCTACCGTACCCTTGGCGATATTCAGTTCGCCGCTCTTGGTTGGCAACACGGCAATGATCTCTGTTTTGTCTGCATTCCATATAATATCATCTTCCATAACGAAATCGGCGTCAGCAGCAAGCTCACCAATCTCCAGTACTTGAAGTTGGGAACACAAACCAATAGCACCCTCACCCCACTTTTTCAGGCCAGCAGGCAATACCAGTTTCTGCAGGCGTTTGCAGTCATAGAAAGCCTTGAGGGGCAGTTCGTTATCAACTGTAGTCAGCTGTTTGCCGTTATCAATAAGATAAGCCTCACCACCACTCACGATGCGAGCCTCAGAGAGGTCGAGTGTGTTCAGATAGCCCTGGGTCTTCTCGCCCTTCTCGTCGACACCAGCCAAACGGCGTATTTGACGAAGGTCAGTAGAGTTGATATCGCCAGTAATCTTCAGCGTTCCCACCGTACCAATCTTCTCGTCATCCAATATCGTGTTCAGCGTTCCGGCCTCGGTAAGTGCAATGACCTCGTCAGTGAGTTCACGGGGAGTGCCCTTAATGCCGATAATCATATCCTGCTGCATATCAAAGTGATACCAGCCGGGGTTCAGCAGAGAAATATCGTAGTAGCCGTCATCATCGCCACTCCAGCCCCAGTTAACATACACCTTACCATCTTCATTATAGCCATGAATCACGAAAGCATGACCACCGCTCGACCAGCTGGCACCACCATAATAAAGAGGTCCGTTCTCGCTCAGTTCGCGATAAACGATATCCATCCAATCGGACTCAGTGTAGTTATCACGCTCCAGACACTCTGCTTCTGCAATACCAAAATAGGTACGCAGACCCGCAGCGGCATCCTGAGAGTAGGCACCTGAGCCATTCTCAGTATCGTTCGAGCCACCATACTGCATATCGGCAGCCACACCGCAGTCACGCATCAGTACTGCAACGGCCATAGCCTCGTCTTCGTTATAGGAGCCATAGGAATAGATGTCCAACATATTAGCCCAGTCGTAGACATGCTCACCGAAGTCAGCAGTAATCGGCGTACCAGTATAGTTCTGATAAGGATAGTAAATGGTTCTACTACCGATACCACACACAGGAACCTGATGATAATTCAGCACCTGGGCCATAGCCGTAGCCACACATCCTGTGACACAACGACCTCCACCATAGACAGAAGTAGGCAACAGGCGGTTGTAGGGTTCTCCCTGGTCCCACTCCGTGGTTACCAATGGCCCCACCTGTATGGGATACTTGTTAGGGTTAGGTTTAGTGGTCGTCAGTGGGATGTTATTACTAACAGCATACTGTACAGCACCCTGCACAGCCTCCAGCCACCACTGGAAATTCTCATTACGTCCCTCTGAATACTTTGACATCGAAACGCCCAGCACCTCTGGCACCAAGTCATCAGAAGCAATCACGGCAAAGCCGCCCTGCTCATTACCAATGATCTGGTATTCATCAGTAGTCTTCAGTACCTTCATGGTAGCAGCATTACGCAATGCCATCTTCTTAAGGAGACGCTCTCCATTAACAGCCTTGGCAGCAGCCTCTTTCATCTGTGCCTGAGTGCGAGGAGCAGCATTTGCTATCAGGGCCGACATCATCAAGAAGGCCCATAGCATCAATCGTTTTGTTATCATTTTTGCATGAATATTTAATAATTGGCTGCAAAGGTACAAAAAAAATATGAATCTGTAACACAAATTAGACAAAAAAAGAAAGGCGCAACATTTGTTACACCTTTCTTTTTATTATTGGTTCCGAATTACTTATTCACAACCTTGAGCTTTTATTCTCACTTAATCACGACCTTCTTACCGTTCTGGATGTACAGACCCTTCTTGGTCACATTCACCTTCTGGCCGTTCAAGTTGTAAACGCTCTTGGCGTTCTTCTCGTTCTTCATAGCGTTGATACCATCAACAACAGGCATCTGATACCAAACACCGAAGTTGTCGAAGTAGTAGTCAACAGCTGACTTCTCTTCCTGCAGGTTGAATGCGATGCTGAACAGACCGTCACCGGAACCGTTACCGTTGTCGCCCTTAGCCATAGCAGCAGTTACATCAACATCAGCGCTGAAGTGCTGCCACTCGGTGGTGAAGTTCACGTCGCCCATCATAGCCCAGTGCAGATAGTTGCCAGGATTAGAGTGAGCCTGAGTAGAACCCTTAGCGGCCTTAGAAGCCTTGTAGTCGAACTCAATGTGAATCTTAGAGCCTTCGGGCAGCTTTTCGTTCAGCTGGATCCAGAACTGAGAATCCCAAGCCACAGCTTTATCATTACCAGTGTCGTCACCAGCCTTCACTACGATACCGCGGCTGTTGTTCTTACCAGCACCGGGAACGATGCGTGAAGGAACGATGTCAGAAGAAGGATATTCCTTAGAAACGAAGCTTGCAACGTTGTCGCCAGCCAGGTTACCGTTGGCAATAGCCTTAGTCCAACCCTCGGGAGCTTCGAGCTCAGGATCATCATCATTAACGGCAACACCAAGATAGGTCAGACGGAAGTTATCCCATATAGTCCAGTCAGTACCCGGATGCTCGGTCTTCTTGATACCGATGGTCAGAGTACCATCAGATACGATGACCTCAGCGCTCTGCTCATAGAGACCCAGTCCGAATGCGAAGCTTGCATCACCCTGTGAGAACGGTATTCCACGCTCCTGAGCCTGCAGTGCAGCAGTGGCTGTCTCGTCAGCAATACTGGTCAGTGCGAAGTCCTTATCATTCAAGTAAACGAACGAGTTGATAACCTCAGTACCTTCAGCATGTGCAGCAACAGCCACATCATTGGTATTTTCAGTGGTGTTATTGTAACGATAGAAACCATTCCAAGTCACCTTATAGACACCGTTAGGCAGCTCGATGGTCTGCTTAATGTCGAAGGTCTGTGAGTTACCACCCCACTTCTCAGCGTTCATGTTGGTGTTGTCACCACCTACGCCGAAGTCATCACCAGTCCAAGCGGCCTTGTTACGCAGGTCGTTGCGGTTGAAGTTATTAGCAGCAATCAGGAAGGTAGCGTCAACAGGAGCGTCAACATTTGCAGCTGCGAGCTCAGCTACGCGCTCTTCCTTAGTCTTCAGTGCCCAGTGAGCAGCCTCAACAGTAGCATCACCCTTCAGAAGGACTTCGCCATTCTCTTGAGCAGTCAAGTAGTCAGCACCATTACTGATGGTATAGTCACCATCCTCGGTCTTCTCAATGAACCAGCCCATAGCGAGACCATCATTCCACTCACCATTCAAGAAGTGCTTCTCACCACCGTTAGAAACCTGTGAGTCGAGGGTGTACTTGCCATTAACGAATGCGATGGTGTAATCCAGACCAGCTGCATTTACAACAGCGTGAGTACCCCAGCTTGAACCGGCAGCCAGATACTGCTTAGCATCCTTGTTATAGAAGTAGTATGTGCCATCAGCGAACAGAGGCTCAACAGCTGCGATAGTAATAGTGTCAACAATAGCTCTAGACTCAGAACCGTTAGCATAAACGGCACTTACACCGAATACCTGTTCACCGGCAGCAATCTTCTCGAACGGTACATTGTAAGAGGTCTTGTCAGCCTCAGCGGTTCCAATCTTCTCACCATTGTAGTAGATGTTGAATGCTGTAGGAACAGGAGCTTTAGCACCTGCAGCAGCAAATGTCACATCATCAACCAACAGACCGAAGACATCGGTAGAAGTATGACGAATGGCAAAGAACTTAGAACCAGCAGGCAGTTCTGCGGTGAATTCTTCCCAGTCAGTTGCTGTGGTAGAGTAGTCTGCAACCTTTGCAAAACTTGCGGCCTGATTGTCGGTAGACGAAGCCAGTACCTCGAAGGTCTCTGCACCATACTGGTCAGTGATAGTGCGAGCGAAGAAGCTGATGGTCTGTGCATCGCCAGTCAGTTCAGGAGAAATCAGCCAGTGGTCAGCAGCGGGAGCGCCACTGTTGTCAGCAGGACAGAACGACCACATGAACTGCTCGCCACTGTGAGCAGGATAATTCTCTGCAACCTGTGCATCAACCAGAGCAGGATCGAACACCTGCCAAGCCTGAGGCTCACCCATATTGTCGAATGACCAGCTGTCAAAGCCATAAACAGTAATTCCGTTACCGTCATACAGCGTCCAGTCACCGAATGCGCCATAGTGCTCCTCAGCGGTGATACCGCCAAGGCTGAACGGCTCGAATACGGTCTGATCCTCGAATTCTTCTGTTTTAGCAACAGCTGCTTCTTCCTCAGCGCCTTCCTCAAACATTGCCCATGTCAGGTCTACACCTCTAACGCCCTTATCCTCAGCAAGCAAGCTTGCAGGAGAAATAGCAGTAGGCTCCTTAACAGTGATAATGGTGCTTGCAGTATTGTCATCAGGTACCAGTTCGTTCTCGAAATCAACATTAACGGTCAGCGTTACATCGCCAGCCTCGTCGAATACAGAAGTCTCGAACGGAACCTCAATCACATCCTTAGCGAAGGAAGCAAGTGCCTCGCTGGCAACAACAGTTGTCAGAACCTTACCATTAGCCTTAACCTCTACGGTATAACCGTTAGCAGCAAACTCACCTTCGTTGGCTACAGTAGCAACCACCTTAGCGGTTTGACCGGCAACCACAGACTTCGGAGCCTGGATGTCAGCAACGAGATTGTACTCATAGAGATCCATAATGCGGATATTATCAATTACCAAGCAATCGTGCCAGTCAAAGATATATTCACCAGTGCTCTGGTTCTGACCCTGATACTCAGAAGGAGTGACAACGTCAACAGCAAAAGCCAGACGTGTGAAGCGCTCACCCTTAGCATTGGTCATAGGAACCTTTACAGTTGCGTACTCAGCGGTAACAGCCTGGGTAGAGATAAGCGTCCAGTCTGCATCGTCAACGCTTGCATAAACCTTAGCAGCGGTAACATCGCCCAGTCCCTTAGCATCGAACAGCAAGGTTGGGTTAGCACCTTCAATCTTAATCTTACCAGATTCAAACTTAACTTCACCAGCAGCATCATAGGTAGTCATGAGCACTGCGCCACCGTCATTATCAGAAGCGTCGTCAGTCAGAGTGACATAAGCGTCCTCAGCACCACTGTAGGTCCAGATATCGTATGTGAGGGTTCCGCCTGGGAAGCTCTCTGCAAACGGCATAGTATAAGGAGCACCAACGATAGCACTGGTGTAACCACCATCGAATTCGTCGCCAGCAGCAGGTGCTTCTGCATCACCCTGAAGGGCTACTACGCCGAAGTATGCATAATCCTGCACACCTTCGTCAACAGCATAGTCGAACGTACCAGAAGTCTCACCAGTAACAGTACCCAAGACATTGTCAACAACCAAATACTGCATGATCCAATAGGTCTCAACGTGCATGCTGACAACAGCATACTTCACGTTATCTGTGTTGACATAGCCACCGTTTACGCCGGCTACCTTGTCCCATGAGAGGCTGATGGTGTTGGCAGTTGTTGCAGTTACCTGGATATTCTCTACTGCACCTACCTGATCCTCACCTACGAAGACAGAAACCTTCTCTGACTTCAGACCATCACCAGAATCGTTAGCTGCAATCAAATAATATGTATGAGAACCACCTTCAACAGTGGCATCCTTCCAAGTCTTTTCAGAGCCGGCAGGAATATCAGTCAGCGTGTTAATCAGCTCGCCATCGCGATAGATCTTCACGTCAACATTACCAGTCAGAGCCTCACCGTTGATAGCCTTAGCAGGAGCTGTGAATGACAAGTTAGCCTCCAAAGCGCCCTCTGCGCCAGCAGCAACAGCAAAGTCAGCAATAGCTGCAGGAGCTGTAGCCTCAGGAGCGAGTTCAATGGTCAGCGAGCTGATAAGCAGATTGAACTGATCGGCAGGCGAAATAGCGTGGATAGCAATATAGTACTGACCATCCTCAGCAGGTTTGAACATACCTTCATAGTCAATAAATGCTTCCTGACTTTCAGCAACTGTTTCAGGAATAATGGTCTCAGTCAGACCTTCAACAGTAGCAGTCTTACCAGCCTTCACCTCGAATTTCTCTACATAACCCGTGTTCTTTGCTGCAACAATAACGTTGTAGGTCTTACTAGCCTCCAGATTGAAGGGCAGCGTAATCAGATAGTCATCAGCATCATTAGTGCCACTGTATGGGTAGTAAGCACCGTTAGATGCACTCCAAGACCAGGTCTTGCCATCAGCGTTGTTATCAATAACACCGAAGAGATCCAACAAGTTCTGTGAGAAATCGAAGGTATAAGGAACATCCAGAACAACAGAAAGGAAGATGCTCTTCTCTTCGCTCTTGATACCAACACCAGCAGTGTTATAAGGGATAACCTGATAAACATGGTTACCAACAGTCAAACCTTCAGCGTCTGTGTAGCTGTACTCTGCACCAGGAGTCAGAGACTCGGTGAAGCTCTTCACAACAGCACCGTCACGGAGCACATCAATCTTAGTCAGATCTGTCAAGTCCTCACCACCAACAGTCTTGGTAGGAGCCTTGAATGAAACAACAGCCTCCAGCTTACCCTCAGTCTGAGCAACAGCGAAGTCTGTCACAGCATTAGGAGCAGTAGCCTCAGCACCTGCTTCTACGAGGAAGTTGGCAACCATCAGTCTGAACTGATCGGCATCACTGATAGCATGGATACCAAAGTGGTAATAGCCAGTCTCAACAACCTCAACGGCCCCGTTCTCAAAAGTAACAAATTCTGCATTATTGACTACCTGCTCTTCAATTACGGACTGTGTCAGAGCAGAAGCTTTAGCCTCAGCACCCAGCAGCACCTCAAACTTCTCAGTATAGCCATTGTTCTTTGCATCAATAGCAAAATGATACTTCTTACCGGCCTCCAGCTTGATAGCAGGAGAAATCAACCAGTCGTTAGCAGCATTTGTAGAAGAATAGCTGTAGTTTGCACCATTGCTAGCACTAAATGACCATGTCTTACCATCCTTGTTGCTGTCGATTACACCAAAATCAGCAAACTCATCAGCTGTGCTCAGTGCATTGCTGTAAGGAAGTACATCTACATTAGCACCGGTAGTAGCCGTTGGCTCTGCAGGAGCGTCCTTAGTAATTGAGATATTCTTATACCACTCAAGATAATAGATTTGGTCTTCCTTGGCATTAGCCAACAAATCATTTACAGAAGTCAGCGTCTTAGAAGCTGCATCATATGTCATCTGGAAATCCTCAAGTGCAGTACCGTCAGTACCAACAGCAAAGATATTGTGTCCACTATAATCACCAATATACTGCAACCCGCTGAATGTAACGGTCGTACCATCGATAGTACCCTTAATCCATGAATTGGGGAAGTTCAGGAAAATACCACTGAGATATACATCGTTGTCAACGAAAGCTACCTTTGCATAGCCATCGCTGTCACCTGTATTGCCACCAAGAGTCTGTTCCTGATACCATGTCTCTACATTAGCACCCTCAGGCAACTCTACGAGCTCAGGAGCAACATACTCTGGATCATAGGTGAATACCGTCTCATAGTTACCATAACCTGAGAAAGAAGAGTCATCTGTCCAGAATGCAGCAATAGGATTGTCCTCGTCAGTATCATTCAAAGTGATGGTGTTACCATCTACCGTCAGGGTAAAGTTGCCTTCAACCTCATTCCAGCCTTCTCCTTCTACATAAGTAGCTTTTGCCAAATACAAACCGTAGCCAGCAGAAGCATTAAAGGTTACAACCTGTCCAGCAGGAATCGTAATAGTATTACCTTCCTTAGTACCCTTAACCCAAGTACCAGCGGAAACAGTAGAAATAAAGTCTTTGAAGTAGATCGTGCCATCTTCACACTCTACAATCTCTGCCTTGCCAGACTGCTCAGCATAGTAAAGCTGTTGGTTGCTAACATAATACTCATAACCAGCACGGTCATAGATCTTACTCTCACCTTCAGCGGGTGAAGTGATGATACCATTACCATCAACCACCTCACCTGTAGCACCAAGACGAGGAGCTCTCAGAGGAGCTTTGTCCATGCTCAAGGTTGCATTGTGAGAATTGACAAACTGCTTCTTGCTGAGTTGTTTGTCAAAAGCGAATTGAGCTTTGTGTCCATTCAGAGACTCAGAGAGCTTACGCTCCATTTCTTTCTGCAAGGCCACTTTTTCCTCCTGTGCATTGTCTACACAGGCTTTCATCATGTTGACGAAATCTTGTCCGGTAAAGGTTTGGCCTTCAATTGCACTCTCTGCCTTCATACGGGCAGCTTTTGCTTTCTTCAGATCAGCAGGCTTAACAGGGCCAGATTTCAAAGCAGCATACTTTGTCTTGGCCTGCTTCTTCACTACTAACTGAGCATTGATTGGTAATGCCAGCAGCGTGGCTGCCAACACTAACAACGAAAATGTAAATTTCTTACTCATAAGTAACTTAAAAAAATTAATAATAAACGGAAAATTGTAAAATTCGGGTGCAAATTTACTACTTTTTAATCGAAAAACATACAAAAA
>Ga0247608_10004478_pt1 | contig 15583 bp, 14 predicted proteins | sample 176DNAGHGlowgp2_FD_193490 | JGI IMG/M metagenome (GOLD analysis project Ga0247608, IMG submission 193490) | Sheep rumen microbial communities from Palmerston North, Manawatu-Wanganui, New Zealand - 1766 DNA GHGlow gp2 | ecosystem: Host-associated > Mammals > Digestive system > Stomach > Rumen ... | reverse complement strand
TGATATCTTGCTACCTGAATTCCATCATTTGAAAGAAGTTCATACAATGCATCTACATTTTTTCTTGTAGCGCAGTATATGATGCCGCTGTCCTCAGGATGATTTTTGATATATTCCAAAACATAGTCATCCTTCTTCTTGATCGTTTCCACATCAAAATACAGATTCTCACGATCAAAACCGGTCACCACGATCTTGGGATCATTCAGCTTGAGGACACATGAAATATCATTTTTTACTTCTTCAGTTGCTGTAGCCGTAAAGGCACTTACTATAGGTCTCTTGCTCAGACCATCTATAAAATCCACAATTTTAAGATAACTTGGTCTGAAGTCCTGGCCCCATTGAGAAATACAGTGGGCCTCATCTACCGTCACCATCGAAATACCGACTTTGCCGGCAAAATTAGTAAACTCATAACTTTCAAGGCGTTCCGGCGCAACATACAGGATCTTGTATGCTCCATCAAGCGCTCTGGCATATACTGTAGATATCTGTGATTCTGTCAATGAAGAGTTAATATATCCTGCCTTGATCCCCGCCTCATTCAATGCCTTGACCTGATCCTGCATAAGTGAAATAAGCGGTGAAATAACAATCGTAATACCTGGCAAAAGTAATGCAGGTATCTGATAACAAATTGACTTACCTGATCCCGTCGGCATGATTGCCAATACATCTTTTCCTGCAAGAATCGAATCAATGATCTCTTCCTGTCCGGGTTTATAGGAATCATAACCAAAGTAGACTTTTAATGCTTCTTTTGCATCCATGCCTAATACCAAATGCCGTTACATATCAAACTGCATCTTATTTCCTTCCAGTTGTTTCTTCAGCTTTTTAAGCTTACCCTCTGTAATTCTTTCTAAATAATGCAATCCCTCATAAGTTGAATGGAGAACGGGATACTTTCCTTTAGTTTTTAGAATAAAATGTTCCGAAATCATCCAGTCGACTACCGTTCTTACTGCATCTCCTGAAAGAGTCTTATAGATTCCATACTCCGGAATCTTGTCCAGCTTATTGTCCTGGATCCGTTTGTTCTCCTCACCACATAGGACTTCGCAAAATACTGTCATACCATAGAATTTTATCCTGCTAACATTTTGCAAAGCCTTAACAATATTGAATACAACGTCATTCAGATCCATTTCACCATAGAGAACCAGATTAACTTCTGCCCGAATTATCTCAACATAATCATCATCCTTGGCATTCCACTTAACAACTTCCTGTGTTGCTTTAGATTCCTGATTCACTTTAGCATCAGCTTCTTGAATGCTGTTATTATTCGGTGCCGTATTCTTAGTACTATTCACAACATTGTTTATGTTAGATGTGTGTGCCATCAGGCGCTCAGGTGCAGGTGCCTCCATCTTATATCCCATCTGCGAATAATAGACCTGCTTGCTTATCATCCGGCTACACCCTGTTCCATTTTGCTTATAATTTGTACATCCAAGGAAGAAATCCTTATCTCGACCTTGTTTGACGATCAAGTATCCATCCCTGCATTTATCACACTTCTGTATAGAAAGCTTCCCCGCCTGATAATTGTTAGTCATAAAACCGCAGATTTCCGGCTCATTCGTACAGATATACAATCTAAGACCATATGATCTCTTATACTTAAACTGCATTGGATATCCGCACAACGGACACGGCTTCTTGGCTATGCTAACAGGCTCCTCCTCATTCCAGTCACCAAGAAGCTTCACGTTTTTATATGACTGCTTTAATTCAAGCAAAAATTCAGATGGATTGGCTTCAGGAGCTACAAAGAAGACCCTGTTTTTGGTCCTGGTCATTGCAACATAAAAGAGTCGTAACTATTCATGTGCCTAAGCAATAACCATATCCGGATTACCTGCGAAAGCTGCGGCTATCGCCCGAAAAGCGTTGATTCCATGCTTCTTCGCGGTTCCGATATATGACATGATCCGAAGATATGCGGTTGCACCCTCATCACTACGGAAACAGTCCGACACCTTGGTTTTTGTTTTTACCATGCGAATATCTCGCTCCGCTTGATTATTATCAAACGGAACGTTGAGATTATGGACGAATCGACACACTTCGTCCCTATGGATTTCCAGGCATTCTATCAGCGCCCTGACCTTGCCTTTCTTTCGTCGTCCCCGTTTATTTGGCGATGATTCAGGCATCGGATTCTCAGCATACGCCATTTGAAGTATTCCTTCATACAACGTGCTGATTTTTCTCCTCTGATAGTAGCTGATCTCGCCCTTTCCCTCGGAAATAGCTTTTTCAGCTGACTTTTTCATACTGAGGAGGAGTTCAATAAAGCGCTTTGCCCATTCCTGTTCAGGATAGTTTTCTATAATCCCGTTCAATTCCCGGAGCAAATGCGCACAGCAGATAGCATGCTCGAAAGTTCCATCACAGCTCCAGTAGGAACTCCAGCAATCATGAACTGCTATACCGTGAAAGGATGAGAGCAATCCATTTTCATTGATTGCCATCTTTCCGCGTTTGTTATGGATGAACAGATACGTAAAGAGCTTGTTGCATGCCACATGAACCCATTTGGTTTTTCCATCTACACGAGTGCCAGTCTCATCGCAATGCATTAGATAGGCTTCAACAAGGATTTTTCCAATCTTATCAACTGTTGGAGTTACAAGATCCGAACAACGTGTAACCATGGATGAAATGGTTCCGGTAGCAATCGGAACATTAAATACACCACTAAGGATTTCATTTGTCCGGCTCACGCTAAGAGCACCTACTGTATTCAAAGCAACAACGAGTGCAGCAAGATTATCGCCGTATTGTACCGGCGCACTTATCTCCTTTGGAAATGCTCCTTTGAATGTCGCATTACGAATAGGGCATTCGACAGATAATGCTTCATGAGCGATAATCTGCACGTCAGCATTGATGTCAACCACATGACGTGTCTCTGCTGCACATGCATGTGATTTGCACTGCTCATAATGCGGGCACCCCTGGCACGGACGAGACATATATGATTCTGTATGATCAGGTTTTGCCATCACTTTAAGATAACTGCCCGGGTGTCCATCCTGACCACCCTTCTTCTTTCCGGAAGATTCCCGGAGGGACTTTGGAGATGGTTTGTTGTATCCATCAGATGACGGAGGCTTCGAACTGTTCTTGGAGTTCTTGTTAAGACGTTCGTTAAGCTTTTTAACGGTTTCGTTAAGCTGATCAACGGTAATGTTAAGCTTTGTAATCTGTTCGTTAAGCTGTTGATTCTGCTCCAAGAGACGATCATTTTGCTCCATAAGATGCTTATTCTGTTCAAGGATAAACTTGACGTATTCGTCGGTTATGGGAAGCATTGCGATCACCTCTTTTCCGGTCGTTTTTGATATCTATATTATACCGAAAACCAAGGAAAAAAGCGAATCGGCGAGTCTTGGGCATTCGTCAAAATGACGGTGGATAACTATAATTTCAGAGGATAAAATCACTTGAAAAATAGTCGTCTGTCCAAAGTTAATAACAAGCAAATCTGTATTTCAATAACAGAATAACAAATGCTGTTGAGACAAAAACATGTAGAAAATGAATATGTTGATAAGCTCCCAAAATGCTTGAATCCGGAAGAAAAAACATTTTTCAAATTCTACTTATTGCACAAAGAGAATGGGCTATCATTTTGATAGACCTGAATAGTTACACAATTTTTATATATTTTTCGTTTAATCGTTCTAAAAACTTAGTTTCTTTCATTTCGGATCTTGTTAATGCCGTCATGTCTGCAGGATGATTAGAAACACTTTCTATAAATCCCATCAATTTATCAAGCTGATCAATAACATCGCAATCGGAATCATCATATACTACCAAAACATCGATATCATTTGGATTATTCTTTGCCAAAAAAGAGCCAAACAAATATACCTCTAAACTGTACCCTGGAAAATGGACAGCTCTATTTTAGGGGGTCCCTTACCTTCGGACAGGTTTTTTAGGAGAACGCCCTTCGGAGCGGACACTTTCCGGGTGTAGTTTTGTATGATAGAATGTATCCATGATTCGGACGGAAAGGCATGGGTACACATGGTTAAAAAAACTCATACGAACAATCTATCATGGCGAGAAATCGAACAACTAAAGAATAACCCCTTTATCGCCTCTGTCAGTACAAAGTCTGTGAAGTTTACAGAGGAGTTTAAGCAGCTGGTGTATGAAAACAAGCTCAAAGGGATTTCTGTCTCCGAAACCTTGCGAAAATGTGGCATTGATCCGGATATACTCGGCCTCAGTAGGATCAAAGGCTTTGCCTATCAGCTTAACAAGAAAGCTAAGCAAAATGGTGATTTTTCGGATCACCGAAGCGAAAACTATCGCCGGCCGTCAAAGACAGACGAAGAAACCACTGAGCAAAGGCTTCGTCAACTGGAGAACGAACTTGCTTACACTCGCCAGGAGGTTGAGTTTTTAAAAAAACTGCAGGCGGCAAATATGGAGGCTCAGAAACAATGGGAATCCAGGCACCGGCAGAAGTAAAGTACCGCCTTATTCACGAGGCAATACATTCAGACAACAACGCTCTGAGCGTAAGCGCTCTGTGTAAAATCGCAGGTGTTTCGCGCTCCGGATACTACGCTTGGGAGGGAGCCGCCCCTCACAGGAAGGATCGCGAAGAGCAGGATCTGAAGGATTTCGCATTAATCAAGGCTGCCTTCGATTTTCGCGGTTACAAAAAGGGTGCCAGGAGCATTTATATGAGATTTCTGCATCTTGATCCGCCCGTTATTATGAATCTGAAGAAGATTCGCCGTTTGATGAGAAAATATGATCTCATATGTCCGATCCGACAGCCGAATCCATATAGAAGGCTTGCCAGAGAAATGAAAACCAGTCATGTGGCTGGTAATATTCTCAACCGCGAGTTTGGCAAGCGGGGGCCGCGCAAATCGCTACTTACAGATATAACGTATCTCCCTTATAAATGCGGTGTTTGTTATCTCTCGCCCATTTTGGATTCCTGTACGCATGAGGCTCTGGCTCACGAGCTTAGCGAAAGCCTTAAGGTGGATTTCGTCTTGACCATGATAGACTCCATGTGTCTCAAATATAGTGCAGAGCTTGATAACACTACTATCGTCCATTCAGATCAAGGCTGCCACTACACCAGCAACGCCTTTATTCAAAAACTCCGTGACAAGGAGTTTGTTCAGTCCATGTCACGAAAGGGTAACTGCTGGGATAACTCACCGCAAGAAAGCTTCTTTGGCCATATGAAGGATGAAATAAGAGCACTTATAGCGGACTGCAAGACCTTCGAAGAGGTAAAAGTTATCGTTGATGACTGGATGGATTACTACAACAACGATCGCTACCAGTGGGATCTGAAGAAACTATCACCAGCAGAATACTATACTTATTACCAGACTGGAGTATATCCGTTAACCACTGGGACTTCGAAGAACCCAAGATCTCGGGGCTCTGCCCCGGACCCCGAGGTTTAACGCTTTGGGTTTCCGAGAAGGCAGTAAAAAAGGCAGCGCGCCATGCACTGCCTTCGGGAACCCGTCAGGGCGCTCGGGTCGCTCCTCAGCGTTGCCCTATCCTCCGTTGACGGGAAAGCATATGCATGGTAACACAGGCGGGGTTATTTTTAACCCCTAAAATTCAAAATTGTCCTTGACATGGGGTACACTTCAAACCGAATAACGAACTAAGAGATGCTGCATGAAGTGCAAATACTATAGTCAGTGCCGGGGAGATGTCCTCGGGGCAGAAGAGAACAAATAAAGGGAGGAACGGAACATGAAGAAAACTATGAGGATTGGAGAAAAAAGATGAAGAATGAAATGAATCTGTATGCCTTGCTGAATATGATCAAGAACATCCTGGATGAAGAGGAGTTCCCTGAAGTCTGTAGAGTTATTGATGAGGAACTGGAAGTGATTGACCTTCCGATCGGAGAGGCACCGCGGATTGCTTCCAGGATCATGGAGTGTGATAAACCGAAGCAGTTCCCGCAGGAACTGATCGATTTTGTAAAAGGCCTTTACGAGATCGGAATCGCCGCCGGGGATGCCGGGGCGATGAATGACCTGGGAGCTCAGTATTATGACGGCCACAGAGGCTTCGAACAGAGCTTCAGTAAAGCGGTGGAGTTTTACAAAATGGCTGCTGCAAACGGGGATCGACAGGCGCAGGAAAATCTTGGTTACTGTTACTACTATGGCCGGGATATGGAGCCGGATTATGAGAAGGCGTTTCACTACTTTGCGCTGGGTGCCTTTGATGGGCATCTGATCTCTCTGTACAAGATTGGAGATATGTACCTGAACGGCTATTATGTCGAGAAGAACGAGAGAGAAGCCTTTGAGATCTATATGCGATGCCTGGATACCATGACGGATGAAGCGGCACCGAAGGTGGCCGGACCGGTATATCTGCGTCTGGGTAAAATGTTCCTTCGCGGCCTTGGAACCGAAAAGAAACTCGAAAGTGCCCTGATCTGCTATCAGAAGGCAGAGAGCTATCTTTACAGCATGGTGTTGGATGGAGATGTGATGTACAGAAACAGCCTTATGGCTGCCATCAAAGGTCAGGAAGAGACGCGGAAAGAGATGCTTAAGCAGCTACCGGAGAATGAGTGGGAATTCGACTGAGGATTCAATGAGAAGCCTATAAAATACTGTCCGAATAGCCCCTCTTGTAGTATACTGTTATGTGGGTTTGTGCAACTATTTGTTGCTTTTTGATGAGTGGCATTTTCTTGCACTTAAGATGAGCGAATCATTTAATAATACATTGGACTATCTTCGTACCAGATATGATGTGCGTATAGAGTATAATCACATTGCATATCCTATGAAGAGTTGGGCATATGATATTTATTATGTGGTGAGCAATGGCGTTGAAGATATAATGGGTGTTTACTACCTCAACTATAGCAAGAGACATTATATAAGTATAGAGACCGAGCCGGATTATGTAGAATCTGTTTTTGATACAGTTAATGGCTTTTACCGAAAACAGAATACCAGAAAGAAACATGCCACATTAGCAGCAAAGTTTTTCTATACGGATTATGATGAAGTGTTCAATTCGATCATGACAATCGGCGATGTCATTGACCAATGCTTTCAAGATGAGCTGGCATTTTCAGGCCAAACCGCAACAGAAGGGCTGGGGAACGAGGATGGTTTTAATCTGGCTGAGATTGAAAGAGAGGAGCTGGACGCCCCTGAAGTTGAAGGGGCAGACAGAGAGACCACAGTAAACGCCCACGTAAATCAGGACTATTTTAGAGAACGACTTCTTCAAAAAAACAGAGAATGTTGTTTATGCGGGGTGAATATTCCTGAATTCCTTGTTGCAAGCCACATAAAACCATGGAAGGACAGCAGTCCTGCTGAGAAGGTTGATGTGGATAACGGGTTGCTGCTGTGTGCCAATCATGATAGGCTCTTCGATTCGGGATATATTACATTTAAGGACAATGGCAGTATTGTAGTATCGAATGAACTTGATATGCATACACGGATTCTTATGAACGTCCGCCCGGAGATGAGGATTCAGGTTTCGGAGAGGATGAAGGCATATCTGTCATTTCATCGAAAAAACATCTTCAGAAGAACTGAGGAGGGCTAACTAAAATGGAAGAGTATTCACGTATACTAATTGAGGAGTATTGTTTGACACATAATTCTGCTAAAAAGCAGAAAGCAGAGGGCTTCAAAGGTTTGTTGAGTTGTCATATGATCTAGGGGTAATCTCTTCAGATGCAGATGTATTGTTTTTGGAGAAAACAATAGGTTCCGAGAGAAATCCTGAATTGAAAGTGGCTTTAATCGATTTGGATGACTATTTGTATTATTTTTGATGATACGCTATTGTTCATCATAAAAGGTACACGGTACATATATGGGTGGTGAGAGGAAGTTTGATGAGTATTATAATAGGTTCTTTTAATATGTTCAAGTTCAGCGCCAACACTCATAAGGAGTTGGAGTGTGTAAGAGCGATCATCAATAAGAATGAGATTGATATTCTTGCAATTCAAGAAATCTTCAGTCAGGGAGCATTGAACAACCTATTGAGAGAACTTGGTCCAGGGTGGGATGGAAGATGGAAATCACCGGACTCAAAATCAGTATCGGCAGCCGAGGGATATGCATTTGTTTGGAATACAAATAAGATTTGTCTTTCACATAGACGATCCGGAGAACCATTTGAACCTGTCATCCATAGGCAGTATCCGCACAAAGAGGCTGGGGCTTTGATTCGGGATCCCTTTTACGCAAGGTTTGAGTTGAAGAATAATAGAATGACAGAAATTCGCTTGATCAATACACACATTATGTTTTCGTTGAAGAGAGAGGAGAATGACGCGGATGATCATGATTCCAGTATAAAGCTCCCAGGGGCTGTATCTATGCGTAAAAAAGAGTTTGAAATACTTGCAACGAAAATTTTGCCTAAAATTGATGACAAGGATTATGATCGATATTGGAACGAGGTGGATGAGATTTGCAGAAGACCGATTACCATTTTGTTGGGCGATTATAATCTGAATCTTAAAGAATCGGGTGCAAAAGACACCTTTATTGACGAACCATTGATCTTAATTAGGGAAGGTAGTTCCGAAAAAAGAATTATTACTGTTCAGAAAGATCTGACCACATTAAAGACGGATTTGTCAAATGCAGAGACGGAGGGAGGGTACAGGAACAATTTCGATCATTTCACCTTTGATTCAAATAGACCAATAAGGGTTGACTGCTATGCGGTAGATGCACCTAATGATCCAGAACTGTTCTCCGGGAATTATCAGAAATACAGGGAGAATGTGTCGGATCACTTGATGATTGTTATGAGATTAGAGTTAACATAGAAAATGGATGATTTGAGGGGGGGGGGATTATGGAACAGCAGACCGAAATGATTCAGAATCAGCTGATGAATGGGACGATTAGTTATGAAGATGAAAAGATTAGAACTGCGTATGCGTTAAATCTTTGTACAGTATCGATATCACAGATCATTGACTATAATGATATCGTTATTCTGGAACAGGAGTACGATGCTATTCTTAACAATCTGAATATAGAGAAAATGCCAAAGGATGAGGCACTCTTAAAGATATTAAAGCAGCTTCTTGATACTATCACTTTCTTTCGTATTCAGGAAGGCGATAAGAAATTTATCGATCAAGAATACCAGCATAAAATGAAAAATGCTATTTGGAGTGCTATACCAAGCATTGGACTATTTGTTGGAGGTAACCCGGTGGCGCTTACGATGTCGTTGGCCGCACAAGTTGGCATTGGGTATATGAACTATCGGAAACAGAAGGCAGAGAATAAGCTCCTGTATGAGAAAGAAGAGTGGAAATTGCGCAGATCAGCTATAGAGCAGTTCAATGGCCTTCGCCGGGAGCTTTTCGATACAGCCTGGAGATTGGTAGATGCTTATGATATCCCTGATGCCTTCCGCCTGACAGAACGTCAGGTGACCCAGTACAACGAGATCCTGATGGATCCGGATGATTTTCGCAGATATGAGCGTCTGGATGTAATTAAGGAAAATTTCATAGCCTATCCGCCGTTTTGGTATTTCTTTGGGAATACAGCGAATATGCTATGGAAGGTTACAGAGGGAGAACTATCGGACTACTACTTCCAGGCGGCAAAGATGTACTTTGAAATCTTTATCCGTTCATTCAAGGCGTGTGATCTCTTAAGGGAAAACCAGGTTGCATCTTCATGTGCGCTGGAATATATTGATCTGCTCCGAATTGATGTATCGGAAGAACGCCAAAAAATAGATGAATTGATACGTTTTGCTTTGGATTATTCCGGAAATGCAAATGATGTACTCCAATTGTGCGCCTTCTCGTATCTTAAGATTGATGACGCAAAGAGCGCAGCGAAGCTGCTTAGACGATTGGTTAATGAAAACTATAATGCTGTTGTTAATGCGCAATTGTTGAGTAGATATTACGTAATGGCCAATTTGTCCGGAGATACATCTTCTGCGGCGGGATATCAGTATCTTGAAAAGAGAATGAATTCCCTATATCTCTATCCATTCCCTGATCAAAAGTTACTTGAATATGGAAATGAATATGTTCTTAATGATATAGATGAAACATTCCTCGAAAATCAGAAAGAGATACTTGCCCGGAAATATGGTATTGTAATTGACTGTTTTTTCAAAAAGTACGAGATTCTTTTCAATAGGTGTATCCCTGTTCCAGATGATAAGGAGTATTCAGATAATTACTTTGACGGTTCGACAGATGCATACGCAAGTAGAAAAGCGGATGCAGTCGGATTGAGAAATAAGAAAACGCTTTATGCATACAGAGAGGCGCTACAGGAGGCGGATTATCCATTTTGTTATCTTCCAGTATTAAATGATATGCTGAATGCTGCGTTCTTTCTTAACAGTGTTCAAGGACTGGAGGGGACGCTTCTAAAGGAAGTAAGCAATGCAATTATAAGGAATCATAGTCAGTTGAAAAAAATCGGAGAAAAGGTTGCGGATGAATCTTTTGGGATTGAGGATTACAACGAGATACTCGATATATCATTTGATGATTATACGGAAGCTTTCTACAAGAAAATAATACAGTCTTCAGCACATTATATCGCATTAAAGAAAGACATCGTTGCTATGAGTGAGGCTGAAAGTAATCTCCGAGAGTTTTGTATTAATGAGGGGTTTGATGCTCCAGAGGTTTTATACGAATCCTCGGATGATATGGTCGATGTTCCCAATTTGAATAAACAATATCTGGGAATCGAACTCATACTTGATGGAGTTACTACAGCAGAGACAGATAATCGGTATGATGAGATAGCACGACACATAGTAGCTTTCTTAGACAAGATTCCCAAAGAAAACACTTCGACAACTTTCTTGACGAAGAATTCACCCATGTTTGATCGGTATTTTATTAATCTCACAAATGTACCGAATAAACACTCTCTTCAACGGAAGACAGTGGCGGTTTTGGATGACCAAGGAGACTCTGATAATGATCTTTTGTTTACTACGGATGGTCTGGTGCAAATTGTAAAAGGCAGAATGAAGGAACCGGTGGCATATGACGATATTAAACTCCTGGAGAATGATAAAGGACTTATGATAAGTCAAGAATATGAGAATGGGAACGTTTCGATGTATCAGTTGATATCCTTGATTAGAAAGCTTCGAACAAATCCGGTGATACAGGTACATGAAAGTAAGAATCCAGTGGATATGATATTTAGTCTATTTAAGAAATAAGTCGTACAATTGATTGGAAATGGAATGTGCTGAATGAATTCTACGATAGAGTATTACAATAGAAATGCAGAAACATTTGCTGAAGGAACGCGGGGGGTAACATTCGGGTCTGTTCAGGATCGCTTTACGATTCTTATTCCGGTTGGCGGCTATATTTTGGATTTTGGATGTGGATCAGGAAGAGATACCAAGCATTTTCTGGATCAAGGTTTCCTTGTTGACGCCACCGATGGGTCAGAAGAACTATGCAGAGTGGCCGGGGAGTATGCAGGGATCCATGTACGACACATGTACTTTCAGGAATTGGATGAACAGCAGAGATATGATGGAATATGGGCATGTGCTTCGATTCTTCATTTATCGGTTTCCGAATTGCAGGATGTTTTCCCCAAAATGTGGAATGCATTAAAGGCTGATGGTATTCTTTATACATCCTTCAAGTATGGGACATTCTCGGGAGAACGAAACGGAAGATTCTTTACGGATATGACAGAAGAGTCATTTCAGAGATTGTTAGACAGTATCTCGATCGAAGGGAAAAGACAATTTAGTATCCTCGATTTATGGATTACCGGTGATGCGAGAAAGGGTAGAGAAGAGGAAAAATGGCTGAACGTGATCTTGAAAAAGAAGAACATATTGTAGTGGATTTTCCGCCTACAGATGTTATGACCGGAGACCGAAATCGCCATATGCAGATTTATTATCAGCTGGTTCAGAGCATGAAATCAGCTGTTCGGATCGATATTATCGTTTCCTTTCTCATGGAGTCAGGTGTAAAAATGTTGATGCGGGATCTTGGCTCTGCATTGGACCGAGGGGCAAAGCTTCGAATTCTTACGGGGAATTATCTCGGTATTACACAACCTTCAGCGTTGTACCTGCTCAGGCATGAGCTGGGAGACCGGGTGGATCTCAGAATGTACAATGAAAAAGAACGGTCTTTTCATCCGAAATCCTATATCTTTCACTATGAGCATTACAGCGACATTTTTATCGGCTCTTCTAATATTTCCAGAAGTGCGCTGACTTCGGGCATTGAGTGGAATTACCGTTTCAGCAGCAGGAATGATCCGGAGAATTACCGGAAGTTTTTTGAAACCTTTGAGGATCTGTTCTATCATCATTCCTTCATCGTGGATGATGCGGAACTTCGGAGATATTCGAAGAACTGGCATCGGCCAAATGTGGAAAAAGATCTGGAACGCTATGAGCAACGGGAAGATGAAGATACCAATGTTCGTATGCTTTATGAACCCAGGGGAGCGCAGATAGAAGCCCTCTGTGCCCTGGAGAACAGCAGGGCGGAGGGAGCAAGCAGAGGTTTGATTTATGCGGCAACCGGAGTGGGGAAGACATATCTGGCTGCATTTGATTCGGCTGCGTATAAACGGGTTCTTTTTGTGGCCCACAGAGAAGAAATTCTTAAGCAGGCTGCGACATCCTTCCGGAATGTAAGAGCCTCTGAGGATTATGGCTTTTTTAATGGCGTAGAAAAAACCACAGATAAATCCGTGATCTTTGCATCGGTCGCAACACTTGGAAGACCGGAGTATCTGAAAGCGGAGTTTTTTCCTCCGGATTACTTCCAATACCTGGTTGTTGATGAAATACACCACGGTGTTACAAAACAGTATCGGAATATCATCGATTATTTTAAGCCGGAGTTCATGCTTGGACTTACTGCTACACCGGAACGAATGGATGGGCGGAACATTTATGAACTATGCGATTATAATGTCCCCTATGAGATCCCGCTTAAAGAAGCGATAAATAAAGGAATGCTGGTTCCTTTCCGTTATTACGGCATCTATGATGAGACGGATTATTCCAGGCTGCATCTTGTCCGGGGCCATTATGTTGAAAAAGAACTGAATGATACCTACATCGGAAATACCAGGCGTTATGAATTGATCTATAAGTTTTATCTGAAGTACGGGTCAAAAAGAGCACTCGGGTTCTGTTGCTCTAGAGCGCATGCGGAAGAAATGGCAAAGGTATTCTCCAAACGGGGGATTCCATCGGTTGCGGTATACAGTAATGCGGATGGTGAGTATTCAGAGGAGCGTGCCATTGCAATAAAAAAGCTCCGCGACGGGGAAATCCGTGTGATCTTTTCTGTGGATATGTTTAATGAAGGTCTGGATATTCCTGAGATTGATATGGTACTTTTCTTACGTCCTACGGAATCTCCGGTCGTATTCATGCAACAGCTGGGCAGAGGGCTAAGAAAGGTAAAGGGTAAGGAGTATCTAAAGGTTCTTGATTTTATCGGGAACTATCATAAGGCAGGGAATGTCAGAACATTTCTCTTTGGGAATGAAGAGAAAAAACGTGTATCGGAGGAAAAAGAAAAGCCTGAAGAGAAAAAGAAGGATGATCTGCCCGATGAATGTCAGGTGGATTTTGACCTCCGACTTCTGGATCTTTTTGCAGAGATGGATAAAAAGTCCATCAGGATAAGCGAGATGATCCGCCAGGAATATGTTCGTATTCGTGAAGAACAAGGTCGTGTCCCAACGAGGATGGACCTTTTTACCTATATGGATAATGCTATTTATGAACTGGCAGTTCGTAATACAAAGGAAAATCCTTTCAGGAACTATCTGGCATACAGGCAGGAGCATGGAGATTGGAATGATTCACTTGAGGCCTTGAATCAGTCTATTGCGCGGGAATTCCTGAACCTGTTGGAAACAACCTCCATGTCAAAGGTATACAAGATGCCGGTACTTATGGCATTTTATAATGGTGGTAATGTTGTTATGAAGGTAAATTCAGATATGCTTCTTACGAGTTGGAAGGCGTTCTTCAACACCGGTAGAAACTGGCGGGACCTGGATCCGAAGCTTTCATATAAAGAATTTCAGGAGATAACCGACAAGAAGCACCTGAAAAAGATCATCGAAATGCCGGTTCATTTTCTCACGGAATCCGGAAAAGGCCTTTTTATACAACCGGAAAAACAGGATAATACCGGGACGATATTAATGCTGAAACCGGAACTTGAGGAGGCACTGAGAATTCCTGGGTTTGCAGAAGAAATGAAGGACATTATCGATTATCGGACAATGCACTATTATCAGACGAGGTATCGAGAAGAACATTAGGTGAAACGATTTTATGTTCAACTTTTACCCGATTCGGGTAAAGGTTTAGAATGGAGGAGACATATGCTTGAGATTGGTACATTGGCACCGGAATTTATACTTCCGGATCAGAATGGGGAGATGCATTCTCTGAAGGATTATAGAGGAAGTAGGGTGATTCTGTATTTCTATCCTAAGGACAGCACCGCAGGTTGCACAAAGCAAACCTGTGGTTTTGCAGAGCGTTATCCGCAGATCCGAGAAGCCGGCGCTATTATTCTTGGTGTGAGTAAAGATTCCGTGGCCTCGCATAAGAGGTTCGAGGAGAAATACGGACTTCCATTTACGCTTTTGTCAGATACGGAACTTTCTGTCATCAAGGCGTATGATGTCTGGAAGGAAAAGAAGAACTATGGAAAGGTCTCCATGGGAGTTGTCCGCACCACGTATCTGATTGACGAAAATGGTGTCATCATTCAGGCAATGGATAAGGTGAAGGCGGCAGATAACCCGCAGGATATGCTGGAACTTTTGAATTAGTGTTTGGAGGTGCACATGGGTACATTTTCAAAATATCATCGCTATCATGAAAATGGGCAGGATCCAAATATAAATAATGTGGCATCCTTCGGACACCCGGCGCGTTCCCTGTTTACTTCGACGAAACTCTTTTCATTTCGCCATCATATCGATGTAACGGACAATGCCGGGAATGTGGTGTACCAGGCTCAGTCAAATGTAATGTCCTTTCATGACAAGACGGATCTTTATGATTATCGGGGTACCCATATTGCTCACATAGAAAAGAAGATTTTCAGCTTCCATGAGCGGCATTATATCTCTATGAGTGGAGGCCTGCAGTTCGAACTGTCGAATGAACTTTTTCACCTGATCAAAGATATTACGAATATCGAAGGCCTGGGATGGCAACTGCAGGGAAATGTATGGGAACTCAATTTTGCACTTTACGATCAGTTTGGTAGGATTGTTGCAGTCATTGGGCAGAAGATGATCTCGATGCACGACAAGTACTGTGTGGACATCTATCAGCCGGATGCTGAACCGATTGTGATCGCTATTCTGATTACGCTGCAGCATATGATCCGTGACAGGGAGAATAGCCGTGCTGTGGCAAATAATTCATCGTACTCGAATTAACGATGAAAGGATATACTTTTACCCGAATCGGGTAAAGGTATGGAAAAGTCGCTTCTCAGACGACCCTGGGAGTTATCCGATGTGCTATA
>Ga0247608_10004476_pt1 | contig 15589 bp, 8 predicted proteins | sample 176DNAGHGlowgp2_FD_193490 | JGI IMG/M metagenome (GOLD analysis project Ga0247608, IMG submission 193490) | Sheep rumen microbial communities from Palmerston North, Manawatu-Wanganui, New Zealand - 1766 DNA GHGlow gp2 | ecosystem: Host-associated > Mammals > Digestive system > Stomach > Rumen ... | reverse complement strand
CACCCTCTTTGTATCGAGTCGAGACTATCGTTCAACAGTCAGTATCTCGAATTGCATAGTTCCGGCAGGAACAACCACATCAACTTTGTCTCCCGCACGTTTTCCTAAGAAAGCTTGAGCAAAAGGCGAAGTGACGGAAATCTTAGCCTCCTTAAGATTGGCCTCACTCTCAGGCACAATCGTATAGGACTGCTTCATATTGTTCTTGATATTACGAATAGTAATCTTGGAAAGCAAGAGAACTTTGGAGACATCAATTTTTGACTCGTCAAGGAGACGAGCGTTTGCGACCAAATCTTGAAGTTTGGAGATACGTGCTTCAAGATGGCCCTGGGCCTCCTTGGCGGCATCGTATTCAGCATTCTCAGAGAGGTCGCCCTTGTCGCGAGCTTCAGCAATAGCTGCAGCGGCAGCAGGTCTTTCAACAGCTATGAGGTGATGGAGCTCATCTTTAAGGTTTTGAAGACCTTCTTCGCTATAATATTTTATTTCTGCCATGATACGTTAATAAAAAAAATTAAAGTTAGTAGAGTAGCCAAAAATTAGGAAAGGCTCAGAAAAAGCCTTTCCTAATCTTTTTATATGAACTTAGCGTCTTAGAATCTAAAGGTAGCTCCGATGGTATGGGAACCTCTCAAATTATAGGATGAACGATACGAGTAATCGATAGACATACCGGCATTGCTCTCGGAATCTTTCTTGTGAAGAGGAATATTGACAGAGGCACCTGCACAGAGACCTTGGTTGGCCGTTGTACGGTCAGATTCACTGAAGATATCAGTCTGGTAGACATAGCCACAACGGAGGTTGACTATGTCAAGAAGACCATACTCGATACCAAAAGCAATATTGTCCTTCAAGAAAGCATTGGAAGTGAAAGCACCTGCAAGAGAGATTTTTTGTTTCCAGAGCTCAAAATAGAAATCATAAGAAAGACCAATGTTCAAACAGGTAGGAAGCTCCATCTCGCCAGAACGATACTCAGCAGTCATATCGTTAGAAGCATCGTTAACGAAGGTGAAAGACATTCCAGTGCCCCCAAAACTGTAGGAAGGACCCCAGTTCTTGAGGCTGATACCGAACTTAAGCTCGTCATTGGCACCAGTGACATACTGGATACCGGCATCAACCGCAAAGGCACTTCCGGAAACATTGTCGGTAGACTCGCTAATGATTTTCAAATTGACACCACCATGGATGGACAACGTGAAAGAGTGAGCATAAGCGACATTGATATTCATCAAAGTAGGAGAGAAAGTACCATTGATGGCTTCGGGACTTTCGACCGTACGGACATCGATGTCGCCAAAACTCATGGTCATCAAACCTAAACCGAGAACACCGTTATCGAAGACGCGCAGACCCAAACCAAATGCATTGACACTAGCACCACTGTTGAGACCATTCTTGCCGCCATAAAGCATGGTGTTGGCATAAGAAATCTCCAACTTGGGGATGAAACTAAGGCCAGCGATGTTTGAGTAAAAAGCATCGAGACCGCGTGCATTAGCCACATTGACACTACCCCAGCCAGAACTGCGTGCCCAAGGGTTGATCAACAACTCAATGGCGCCGGCAGTACCTCTACGATTGTCGTTACCTGCCCAAGCGGACTCGGTCGACAGCAGCATCATAACAGCTACTACAGCAAATATTTTAAATATGTTTTTCATTTCAGACATTTTTAAAAATCAACTAATCAGATTAGAATCCAAACGAGTTTAAGTCAACAGGACGCATAGTACCAAACCACTTAACAACACGTTCGCCAATACCAGGAACCTTGAAGTGAATCAGGTATACACCACCAGCAATAGGAATGCCATTGTGGTTGTGGAGATCCCAATCAAGCGTAGTGGCAGAACCTGAGGTGGGTCCGAGACGACGCACCATAGTGCCATCGACAGTGTAGATAGATACAGTAGTACCTGTGGGAACGTTTATAAAACGAACCTTAGTCTCTAACTGGCTAGTGGTCTCATAAGTAGAATAACTGTAGTAGGGATTAGGAACTACGCCGATAAGGCTGAGGATAGAATCCTGGAAGCTTTTTCTAGAAGTAGTCTGATTGGCAACTCCAGTATAAGTAGCTATATCAGAACCAATCTCGAACTGATACATGGGGTAATTGTCATTCTGCACAACAGATGGATCGCCATTGTCATCGATGAAATGTTTAACTGTCGTGACATTGGGTGACATATAACGGCCATAGGGAGTATTGACATCAATATCGATAGTCACATCACAGGGGATGTCAATAGGATTGTCAAACTGGAAACGTGCGTTGACAAAGGGCATATTGACCCAAGCAACAGATGCAAAGAAGAAGGCAGCGGAGTCGCGTTGGGGGATAAGCGTGGTGCTCTCGCCATCGAGAATACCATGGTTAACACGGAGACGGTCGGAAGCAGTGGCAGGGACAAAGTCCATGAGACGTTCCAAAGAACCGAGCATCTTGACGGCCCAACGACCAGCATCATAAGAGGGAGTCTTGTAGGTGGTTACCGTCGAAGAAGAACCGTTGATTAAGTCATAGAAGGTCTGATTGGTGGCATTCATCACATAGATGAAGTGACGACCGCCCAAGACATAGTTCTCGCTACCATCCATGATGTCATCAAGGGAGGTGGGGTTCCAAAGCATATCAGCACCATTATACTGGATATAGCGGGAATCTTCACCGAAGAGAACATTCAAACGTTCACCCGTGGCAGTATTGATAGCATAGCCAGGGAACCAACCCATGCCATCGGCATTAATGTATGCGGGATTGCTAGGATCGGTTGCATCAGCAGCAATACCAAGGTCAGCGCAAGTACGACCAAGCTTATCTACAGAAGCATGTTTACGCATCTGGAAACGACGGGCATTACCTTCAGCCTGAGTGTAATCGTCGCACATCTCCAAAACAGGACAACGAGTCCACTTAGAAGTATCGGCAGTAAAGACCACACGGATACTGGGCAGTTTGGACATATCATTAAAGTTCAAAGACTTGTTATTGAAATTGTCCATAGTTTTACGAGTGATAGTCCATTTATTATAGTTGCCAGCACCAGAAGTAAGGGTAGCGCGAATACTATCGATAATCTGATCCGGAGCAACATAATAGCGGAAGGAGAAAGCAGGATGGAAGGGAAGGGTAGATACTAGACCATAAGGAGCCCAAAGACCACCTACTACGGCTTCTAGTGCTTGATATCTGTCGACACCAACGCTAGGAGGTACAGCACCAGTACTGAACTCACCTTGGAAACTCTTGAAATAGTCCTCATCCAGATAAGCTTCGGAAAGACTGATTTCACCGGGGGTGGCAGTAAAGGCCTTACGCGTACCAGGAGCAAACTGAGTACCGGCACGAACCCAGTTCCAAGTCTGGAAATTATCGTTGTCAGGTAGACCAGTGAGCCAGGGAGTGGTATTGTTGGCAAAGGTCATGGTAGCACCGAGAAGAGCACCATTGTTTATCAAACTACCATAGTAACGAGAAGCATAGTTCTCAGAAGATTGGGTGGCAATCTGAAGAGGAGTAGCGGTAGCAGTGGGGTTGCTAATAGCAATAGCAATGCCTAGGTCAAGGAAGAGTTGTTCATTATAGCGGCTCATGACAAAGTCAGACTTGACAGAGAGAACGCTATCATAAATATAAGGATTAGTTTCATAGGTAGGATCTTCAGGGGATTTGGTAAGGGTCCAACCTGCATTGTCCATGTCAGAAGATTTATCGAAGGAAATGATAAACTTACCAGGTCTTACACTCAGAGGATCAATCACGCGGACATTAACAGGGCCATGATTTTCTTCATAGTGTGGATGCTGAATCTGGCAGGGATTGGGAAGCATACCTGTACCATCTTCCTTGAAAGTACCAGCGGGCTTACCGGGAACACCGGGAGCTCCCATCAGCTCTTCAATAGAAGCGTCGGTCAAACGGAGGGTTGAACCACCATTACCATAACCCTCGATACGAGTAATGTTAGGACACATACCGAACTCGGCATTCACAACAGTGCCACCATTCTCGGTAGAAGGATCGTGAGGTACAGCAGTGACGGCAGAAATGGTTCTGCCAAACTCGTCTTTACGTCCTGCAAGATAGGGCTCTTTCTGACCGTCGAGGAAAGCAGCCTCAGTCTGAGAATACTCTTTGTAGCGGTTCTGTGCATAAGCAATGGCGATGTAGTAGTACTCTTTATTATTAACGAGCGTAGTGTTAGTACCTGTAGCAAAAGCATCGGTTGTGATGCGGAACACATGTTTAATACCAGCGTTGGCACCTTCGACCATAATAGAAGGAGTCATGAGGCCAGTAGCGGAGTTCTGATTGTAGTTGACCAAAGTGGCGATGGGGAGAGTCCCTTCTTCGTCGTAATAGTTCTGAATATCGCACTGGGCAACCAACTGAGCCTTGGTAGCATCGGTGAGGTCAGCAACAGACACATCACGGGTCTTAAGCTGATAGATCTGGTAACCCTCGAATTTGTAGCTACGATCATCTTCAGAATAGGTAATGGTGTTTCCGTTGGCATCGGTATAAGAGCGGACAATAGCGGGATCGATTTCGGAATAATTCTCACCATAGTTGTTGCTGGAAGGATTGTCGTATTTAATGTAAAGAAGAAGCTCATTATTCAACTCCTGAACAACCAAGGTAGGAGCATCGGGACCATCGAGAACCTTAAAGCAGTTTTCGAAAAGAGCCTGGCAGACATCATCAATCTCGCGAAGGAGTTCGACAGAAGACCAAGCGTTACCGGACGAAGCCTGAGCAAAGGGAATACCGACGGTAATGTAGTTTAAGGCACCAGGTTTCAGGGTGAAAGGACCAGCGGACTGCATAAAACGACGGTCGGAAGGAGCATTGCCAGCGGTAACTTCAGTCCAAGGATCAACAATCTCGCCATTAGTACCCCAATAGTAGAGGTCAGAGTTGCCAGGGAACATGAAGTCACAATCAAACTCAGTAGTCCCAGTGTTGAGACCATCTCCACCGTATTTCATGCGCTGACCGTTCTTCCAAAAACCACGAAGGTAATTGTAATAATCGGTAGCTTTAGAAGGCTCACTATTATCACCGGAAACAGCATTATTATAGTACACGAAACGACGCATACCAAAACGCTCATCATCGACAATATTGTTACCAAAGTTTACACCGTTGATAGCACAGTTGCCAATAACGTCACCAGGAGTGAAATACCATGCATGCTCATAATAGAGGTCAGCATCATCAGTAAGAGAGATAGTGTCATAAGTGCCATCAGGAAGCAGGTAATTCTTCAACTGCTCAGGATAGTAAGCACGCATCTTAGCAATATCAATTTTAGGATTGTCTTTGCCATCAGGATCCATATAGGGGCCCTGGAAGAAGTCGATACCTACTGCAGGAGGAATGCCAGAATAGGAGCCAGAACCGGGACCGTCAGCTTCGTCACCATTGTAACAGTAACCAAGACCACGTTTGACATCACATCCAACAAAGTCATCATGAGCATAACCTAAATCAGGGTCGACCCACTGGCTAAAATAAGTCTCACGGAGTTCATAGGTGGAACGGTTGATGATCTCGTAGGTATAGAAGGTCATATTGTTGATCTCGTCATTGGTGGAGAAGGCAAAGGCCTGAGCACGAATTTCCATACCGATAGGCTGACCATTGGTCTCAGTATGGACGTTACCCATATCGTTGAAGACCCACCAAATGGTTTGGTCACCCTTAAGCACCTGGTCGGAAAGGAGACCACCAGTAACGATACCGTGTTCAGTCTCCATAGTAGTGGAAACATGGGAGGTATAGTCACGACCCCACTGGGCCTTCAAAGTACGAGGACAAAGATCATTGTTGAAATCATAATAAGGATAGTCACCATCCTCCCAATTGTATTCACCATCGTGATTGGCATCGAAGAAAGGAGCCAGATAGGGAGATTGACCGGCAGCAGTACCAGAAGCAGGCCAGTTTTTGATGGTAGCAGATACTGCATCAGGAGAGAAAGTCTCATTGGGTACAGCACCATTTTCATCATAGTTAAACATAGACATAAAGGACTGAACCTCTGTCTTGGTAATAATCCAATGGTGGTCAAACTCGTTACAGACAGGGAGATCGACAGAAGCGGTCTTCAGATCCAAAGGACCGGGCCAATAGTCATCACCCTCAGAGCCGAAACGAAGAGCAGCAATACGGAGCTGGTCGTTGACGTCAGTACCACCAATCCACAAAGCCGAACAGAATAGAGGGCAAGTGTTGCTGGTCTTAGGCAGATGGTATTGTGCCACACTACCGTCATACCACATGTTGCCGTAGCCATTGATAAGGGCGCGGACATTGTTAACATTCAGCTCTGCGGTACTCTGTGCTCTTTTGCACACAGCGGCTTTGGACTGAACGGCTGCTCTTTGATTGCCAGACTTCTTGCAAGCCTTGCAATCTTCAGCAGAAGCCGTCCCCGACACTGCGGAAATGAGAAGGGCCGCCAATACTAATTTGCTAAATATATTCTTCATATTTTATATAATTTATTCTCGGTGGGATTTAGAAAGCGTAGGACAAAGAAAGGCGGAAGTGACGCGGTGTGGCGTAACGCCAATAATTGTTGTAAAGATTAATGGTGTAGAGGTCACGATAAGACGTTGCATCCAACTGGCTGTTGATGAAAGTCTGAGTTTCAGGATCGGTCAGATAACCATCATCATCGGGGTTACCGGTAACAGGCCATACGCTACTGGTGTTACGAATGTCGAAAAGATTGGTGATGGTAAGAGCAACGGTGAGATTGGTAGCGCGTTTGCCAACCTTGATGGGGAACGTCTTGTCAACGACAACATCGAAGAAGAAACTCCAGGGGAGACGGGCGCCATTGTAGCTACCCACGATGGTGGCCTGGTTGTGGCTGAACTGCTTAGTATAGGGACGACCCGACTGAGCAACGGCCATGAAGTTGACACCGAAATTCTCCAAAACCTTGATTTCTTTCTTACGTTCCTCACCAGTAGAATCCTTCACGACGCGAGTGATGATGGGACCATTATACTTGGCACCACCAAGCACACGGTAGTCCATGTTGACTTTAAACTCATGACGGCGGTCATCGCCGATAGGATTGAGCATCTTCAGGGTGGTATAACCTTCCTTGATAAGTTCGGTCATAGTAGTACCAGAAAGACCGGTACCCTCAGCATACTGCAAAGTATAGTTGGCGTTGATGCGGATATTCTTCGACTGACGGAGGTCATAGCTAACAGTGAGACCCTTGATGGTCTTGAAATCAACATTGTCGTAAGAGTAGTAGCTCTGGTTAGGATCGGCACCTGCATACTGAACCAGCTGGATAAGGTCGCGGGTCTCTTTATAGTAGGCACTAATACCGATAGCCATATTCTTATTCAAAGCCTGCTGGAAACCAAGTTCATAGTTAGTGATTCGCTCAGGTTTCAGATTAGGATTCGAGATAGAAGTGATCTGGGACATATAGAGATAACTCAGGTAGTTGGCCTGCCAGCTGCTAGAGGGTCGACGTGCAATAATGTCGTAGCTGGCCTTGAACTGAGAACTTTCACCCACGGGGAAAGAGAAAGCAATACGAGGTTGGACAACAACCTGAGGAGTGTAATCCTCGAAGGCCTCAACGCCGACAGTGTTGTTAGAAGCAGCCTGACGACCGTTGGGAGTACGATAAGGAGTAGGCTTACCGGAAGTACCGACGATTGAATTGGGGCTGGCAAGTTCAACGCCATTGGCATCATACCATGTGGAGCCTTTACGATAACCGTAGATAGTGGGATTGTCAGCATCAGCTGCATCAACATAAACCGTCCAGTCATCACCGGCACCAGAATAAATGTTGCCCTGATAAACGGCACGACCGTTTCTCAGATCACCAACTGTGTAGGACTCATAGAGCAGATAGGGGTCCTTGAGGACAGACTGGTTGGCATCGAAGATGTCAACACGGGCACCAATCAGGAAGATCAGGTCTTGCAGGTAGAACTGGTCCTGAATATAACCAGCCATATAGGTGGGGGTGAAAGCAGGACGATAACGATACTTAGGATTGCTGGGTTCAAAGAAATCTCTCAGACTCCAGTTGCTACTATTATATTTCTTACCCGTATGGTCGTAACCATAATAAGAAACAAGGGAAGAACCGTTATTAAACAACTCGTCGGAAGAGAACATATCCATACCACCGGCAGCAACATAGTCTTCGGGTTTGTATCGGTCGATGTCCAAGAAACTACGTTCTCCGTCATATTTTCCACTCATTCCTAAATATTGACGCATGGCAGCATCGAAATAGGTTTGGGCAGGACCATTGTACAAACGGTCAAAATCAACATACAGAGTGGAACCTTCCCAGCGGTAGTGAGGATTACTATAGTCTAACTCTCTGATATGTCTATTGGCATTCTGACGCATGATGGTCCATAGAGAGGTAGATGCTAAAGAGTAGTAGGACTGATCCTGACGGTCATACTGGAAACCAATTTCAATCTCATGTCCTTTAATCTCAGCACTGGCCTTGGCAGCCAAGTAGATGAAGTCTGTCTGGGCAAAAGCGAAAGAGTTGTCCTGATAACCTACGTTAGCCAAGAGACCAAAAATACTACCGGGGGTCTCGCCATTGGGGAGTCCTCTGAAACCGCGAAGGTACTCCAAGTTAGTAAGAGAACCTCTGATTTCGGGAATACTGAGAAGCTGCAGGTTATAGTTGGCATAAACCTGATTGCCAGCATAGGGTTCATAGGTACTCCAATCAATATATTCAATCCAGCTGTCCTGCACCATGGCGGCACGGCTGATACCATTATAGTTGAATGAAGAGTTTAGTGCGTGGTGGGGGAACTGTGAGATCTCAACAGAACCGTTGTAGCCATACTTGAAGACATCATCGATAGAACTACCGAAGACCTCATTGTAATATTGATACTTCTGGCGGTTGAACATACCGGTAATGTTGTACATGACATTCTTGATGGCCTTGCCAGACTTGGTCTCACCATCGGTGTTGTCAGCATTGGCATCTTCAGCATCGGGGAAACGCTGGGTGAAGTCGAACATGATATCCCAGTTGACCAAATGACGGACATTGTTGGCAGAACGGGTCATATTGAGCGGCATGATGCTTGTCTGAGGGACATGAGAGTAATCGAAGTCTCCTGTAAGAGTCAGGGTGGCATAATCGGTAAAACGAACATTGAACTCCAAACCAGCGTTGAAAACGTAGCTGGCAGTGTTTGGCACGCGACTCTTGTCACCATTAAAATCTTTTGCTGTGAGATTCTTTATCTCGACAAAGTCGTCAGCATAAAGACCTCTCTCGGCAGAATAGTTGACGGCTCCAGTGACGGGGTTGTAGGTGATAGGAGCCTGCTCGTATTGCTGAACGAGGGCATCGTTGACAACCTTAAAACGACGATCTCTCGGACGATAGAAACCATTATTCTGATAGGTTCCGGTCATAGTCAGACGGAATCCAATCAGCGTTTGATCGCCGGTTTTTTCGCCATTTTCATCATAGATGTTCTTTTTTATAACAGGACCAGTGAAATAAGTGTTCAACTGATTGTACATACGGTAGTCAAGAAGAGCATCGTAACGGATATTTCCCTTGAACTGACTCGTTGGGGGTTTGAGAGTGATAATCTGGGTACCACCGATTGCCTCACCAATAGAAGCAGGGGTACCACCCAGGATGACCTGAATCTCAGCAATAGCCTCTTTAGGTACATTAACGCCGGTACGTTTGGTGACACCACCCTGTTTGGTGACCATGTTTTCCTCACCACGAGCGGTACTGGTACCACCATCATTGTAACCTACACCACCGACAGCGGCGACGATGTTGTCAACCGAGGTACCGGGCATATGAGCGATATCATCAGAACTCATACGCGTGGTTGTAGAAGCATCACCCACATCGATGATGGGATTCTTCGCCTCGACGACTTCAACCTCTTGTAACTGGACAGAAGCGGGAGTCATCTCGATGTTACAAACAGAAATACCGGATGCTTTTACGTTGAAATCCTTCCAAGTGTAAGGGTGATAGCCTACACTCGAGGCCGAGATTTCATACTTACCAACAGGCAAGGGTTTAAGCGTAAAATTACCATCCATGTCTGTTTGCGTACCCTTGATTTGTTTTCCGTCTTGCTTAGCAACGACGTTGGCAAAAGGCACAGGCTCTTTTGTCTTCGGATCGATAATGGTACCCTTAATAGTACCCTGAGCTAAGACGAGATTCGCCATTAGCAACAGTCCGATTGTCATTAGTACTTTTCTAAACATACTCATTTAGGTATTATTACTACAATGGATTAATTAATTTTCTGTAGAATGCATCTCATTGAGATACTTATTGGAAAGAATAGTCTGATAAATAATGGCCTGCCGAAGGTCGAAATCCAACGCCTTAGATCCATCCTGAGTCTCGACAGCCTTGACAGCCTCGTTCGAATTAAGCGTTGGGTCGACTTTGGCATGAATCGGACTTTCCTCGGGCTCGTCCATAGACTCATAACTGTAGTAGCCTGCCTGGGCCTCTTCTTGTGAAAAAGAGGGAGCGTCTGACGCTACCCTTTCCTCATCGTCGAAAAGAGACTCAAAAGCACTCCTAACCGAGCCGTAGCTCGGTTGGGAGGGCCTCGGGGCAGCATCCTCAGTCTCTGCATTCCGCTTTGCCTTGGCGGCATGAGTACGAAGTGCAATCCAAAGTACTACTGTTACTATGAGAAGGAATGTGCTCACAACTATCTTTTCAGATTATTCTGTTTTCTATTATAATGTATACTTTATTTACTTAGATTCTAACTTTGCACGCTCGGAACGAGAAACCTCGTAGACAATGGCACAGGCAATGCAAACGGAGGAGAAAACACCGACCAGTACACCAATGAGGATTGCGAAAACGAATCCACGGATGACCTCACCACCAAAGATAAACATCATCAGCAGGGTGAAGAAAGTGGTGCCACTGGTATTGATGGTTCTGGCCAAGGTAGAATTAATAGCATCGTTCATCTGAACCTTCAAGGCACGCTTCGGATATTCCTTACGGTTCTCACGAACACGGTCAAAAATAACCACCGTGGCGTTAATCGAATAACCTATGACGGTCAGAACTGCGGCTATGAACGACTGGTCGACATCCAGATTGAACGGCAGGATACCGTGGAACAGGGCAAAGACACCGATGACAAGAATGGTATCGTGAATCAGGGCGGTGACACTGCCTAAACCGAAACGCCAGTTCTTAAAACGAATTAGGATGTACAGGAACATGATGATAAGACCACCGATGACTGCCAGGACGGCATTGCGGACCAAGTCATTTGCAATGGTGGCTCCTACCTGCTCGGACTGGATAATGCCGAGAGGATTGGTCTCTGTGCTACGGAAATCCTTCTCGCTAATCTCATTGGAGAAGTACCCCTTGACTGCGGTATAGAGTTTGCTGACAATTTCGTTGTTTACCTCTTCACCATCTTCGTTAACTTTGTACTTAGTAGTAATCTTCAGCTGAGTGGAAGGACCATAAGTCTTTACTTCGGGAGCCTCACCAAATTCTTGGTCAAGAGCCGAGCGAACCTCCACAGCATTGACGGGCTGGTCGAAACGCACCACATAGGTACGACCTCCGGTGAAGTCGATACCGGGATTAAGACCGCGGGCAACAATACCAACGAGGCAGATGACAATAGCAGCAACTGCGATAATGTAGAAAGTCTTACGTTTGCCGATGAAGTCAACATGGGCATTCTGCATGAAGTTCTCCGAGAAGGGGAATGAGAAGTTGATCTTCTTCTTATGGTTCAGCATCCAGTCGATGCAGAGACGGGTGATGAAGATGGCGGTGAAGAGAGAGGTGAGGATACCGATGCAGAGAGTGACTGCGAAACCCTGAACGGGACCGGAACCGAAGAGTACGAGAACCAAACCCAGCAGGAAGGTGGTCACCTGACCATCGATAATGGCGGAATAAGCATTCTTGAAACCAGCATCGACGGCGTTGGCCATACTGGAACCACTGCGGAGCTCTTCCTTGATACGTTCATATATGATAACGTTACCGTCAACAGCCATAGCCAATGTCAACACAATACCGGCGATACCAGGCATGGTGAGGACAGCACCAACGGAGGCGAGGACACCCATCAGCAAGAAAATGTTAGTAATGAGGGCGATGACCGAAACCCAACCACCACGGTTGTAGAATACGACCATGTAGATTAGAACAATGATGAAAGCCAAAATAAATGAGAGGAGTCCTTTGTGAATGGATTCCTGACCCAGGGAAGGACCAACAACGGCTTCCTGAACGATGACAGCAGGAGCGGGGAGCTTACCTGACTTTAAGATGTTGGACAAGTCTTTGGCCTCCTCCAAGGAGAAGTCACCAGTAATGGAGGATCTGCCACCGGCAATCTCACCGTTGACAACAGGAGCTGAGTAGACGAGGTTGTCGAGGACGATGGCGATGCAATTGCCAACATTCTCGCCAGTGATACGCTTCCATTCGCGCGCACCCTCGCTATTCATTGTCATGGAGATTTCATTGCCACCGGTCTGGTTATAGTCCTGACGGGCATCGGTGATGACGCCACCGTCAAGCAAAGCAGAACCGTCACGGGTGTTGATGCGGATAGCGTAGAGCTGGTAGAGGTCGGCACCATCTTCCTTCATGGGTTTGGCAGCCCAGAGGAACTTAACGGTACGGCTGTCGATAATTTTCTTTTCGAAAGCATAATCCAGCATACGGGTGATTGCCTCACGGTTTTTGCCCTGGGCAATACCGACAACGGGGCCAGGATAAAGGCCACGTTTATTATCAGCATAAGGCTGTAAGAGGTTGAAGAGGGGATGATCCTTCGAGAGGTTTTCCATCTCTGCAGCGGCTTCTTTGTTGTCGGCACCAAGCGCATTCAACAGTGAGTCACCCTCGGTGGTGGCCTCTGCCACTTCAGCAGTCTCAGCCATCACAGCGGTGTCCTCCACAACGGGAGCAGCTGTCTCATTGGTCATATTGTCAATACCGCCGATAGAAGCAATATAGGAGTCGACCTTCTCAATCATGGGATAACCCTCGGTAGCATTGTCATAGGTCAGCCAGAACTCCAACTGAGCAGTTCCTTGCAGGAGTTTACGCACACGCTGGGGGTCTTTCACACCGGGCAGCTCAACGAGGATGCGCTCGGAAGCACGCAACTGCTGGATAGTAGGCTGAGCAACACCGAATTTGTCTATACGCTGACGGAGAATCTCATAAGTACGGTCATAAGCACTAGCAGCTTCTTCCTTCACGACCTTGATGACAGCGTCATTGTTGTCATTCAGTTTGATACGGTCACGCAGCTGGGTATTGAAATAGGAAGCCAGCTGGACGTTAGGATCTATTTGGGTAATGGCCTCATAGAACAGAGAGACGAAGTCACGGTTGGTGGTCGACTTCTGCTTGGCCACAGCCATATCGATGGCCTTATTAAAAATGGTATCCTCAGTATGGCCAGCAAGGGCACGAACGACATCGACGGTCGAAACCTCCAACATGACATTCATACCGCCTTTCAGGTCAAGGCCGAGATTAATCTCGCGGGCCTGGCAATAGCGGTAGGTGGCACCGAAGAAAACCTTCTCATTTGCCATAGAATCAAGATACTGAGATTCGCGGGCTACCTGAAGAGAGTCCTTCAAAGTCTGGGCGATAATCGCATCGCCATGGGCTTTGTTGCTAATCCAATTTTGTGTTGTTGAGCTCTGAACATAGGCTTCAGCGTTGGCTCGAGCACGCTTCTCAATACTGTTCGTAACAAATGTAAACGACAATTGATACAAACAGACGAGGACAAAAGCCCATGTAAGAAATCTGATAAGTCCTTTATTCTGCATATCTTACGTAATTAGTTTTATTTTAGTTTTTACACTTTTTGAATATGCAAAGATAAGAAAATTTATCGACACAGCAACATTTTCCCAAAAAAAAGATGTATTTTTGCAAAAAATAAAAACAGCATGGCTAACAGCAACGATTTAACACCCAATAAGACTATCCCCATAACACAATGGGCACCAGAAGATCGCCCCCGCGAAAAGATGCTCTCTCAGGGCAAAAAAAGCCTCACCGACAGCGAACTTATCGCCATCCTCCTACGCACCGGCATCAAGGGCGCCAGCGCAATCGATTTGGCGAAACTGATTTTACAGCGCAACAACAATAGTATCACCAACTTGGCCAGACTTGAAGTAGCCGACCTTACCGACAGCTTCAAAGGCATGGGCATGGCCAAGGCTGTCACGGTACTGGCCGCCCTAGAACTAGGCAACGGCATGCTTAAAGAGAACCGGGAAAACAAAGATGAAATCATCCGCAACAGCGAAGACCTATTCCGTTTCATCGCCCCGCGGATCATCGACCTATCTCATGAGGAATTCTGGGCCATCTACCTGACTCAGCGCAACAAAGTGGTATGGATTCAGCGCATCGGCATGGGAGGGCTCACCCAGACGACCGTCGACCTACGCATCATCTTCAAGGCCGCACTCGAACACAATGCCGTCGCCTTGGCAGTGGCACACAACCATCCCTCAGGCCAACTGCGGCCTAGCCAAGCCGACAAAGACCTTACCCGACGTATTGCCGAAGCGGGCAACATCATGCATATCAAACTAATGGAACACCTAATCGTGGGAATCGGACCAGAAGGGAAACGCGACTATTTCAGCTTCACCGAGAACGGTCTTTTGTAATTTCCACCGTCACAGAATCCAATTGTCCACCCAAAGGTGGATTCATCTTGGATACACCCACCTTCACGCGTTCTACGGAGGGATACTCTGCCAAAATGGCCTCCCCTATCCTATCGCCCACATGTTCCAGCAGGTGCGAGGGTATCATCATCTCCCTGCTGATGGTGTGGTACACATCCAGATAGCTCACCGTATGGGCTATATCATCGCTCTGCTGCGCCCTGGAGGTGTCAGTCTCCAGCGCAACATCAACGGTGAAATAGGTGCCTATCCGTTGTTCCTCGGCAAAGCACCCGTGGTAGGCATAGAAATGCATACCATTGAGTTTAATAGTGCTCATAAAATCAAACAGATAGACTATACTATAGCCTCAAATTGTTTCAGGAATCGAAGATCGTTCTCGAAATAGAGACGTAGGTCGCGGATTTGGTACTTCAACATCGCCATGCGCTCAACACCCATTCCGAGAGCAAAACCGGAATACTCGTTAGGATCTATGCCACATGCTTTCAACACGTTGGGATCAACCATTCCACATCCCAAAATCTCCAGCCACCCAGTGCCCTTGCAAATATTGCAGCCCTTGCCGCCGCAGACGCTGCATGAGATATCCATCTCGGCAGAAGGCTCTGTGAACGGGAAGTAAGAGGGACGCAGACGGATTTGGGTCTGCTCGCCAAACAGCTCCTTGGCAAAATAGCTCAAGGTCTGCTTCAAGTCGGCAAACGACACATTCTTATCTACATAGAGTGCCTCTACCTGATGGAAGATACAGTGGGCACGGGCACTGATAGCCTCATTGCGGAACACGCGGCCGGGAGCAATGATGCGGATTGGAGG
>Ga0247608_10004475_pt1 | contig 15592 bp, 17 predicted proteins | sample 176DNAGHGlowgp2_FD_193490 | JGI IMG/M metagenome (GOLD analysis project Ga0247608, IMG submission 193490) | Sheep rumen microbial communities from Palmerston North, Manawatu-Wanganui, New Zealand - 1766 DNA GHGlow gp2 | ecosystem: Host-associated > Mammals > Digestive system > Stomach > Rumen ... | reverse complement strand
ACCATCTTATCCTCATATATTCTTCTTACTGTTGCTGCCGCTTTTTCTCCTGCAACCAATTCCTCAAGGGTCATTTTGTCAATTTTCTTTGCCATATTCTTTTTTTTAAAGGTAAGTTCTAAACGCCTAAAAGTCAAATTTTGTTTTTTGTAAGATATTTATGTAAAACTAGTTTTTAAAAGATATGGCAAAGAAAGTTTTAAGCGAAGCACAGATGCGTGAATATGTGGAGCAGGAAGTTAGAAAAGCTCTTATGAATGAAAACATAGACGAAGCTGGTATATTGAGTGGTTTACTTGGCGGTGCGCTCGGAAACGGATTTAAATTACCATCCATGGAAGCAATTATTGGCGCAGTTTTAGGAAATGTTTTAATTGCCCCGATTTTAACCAAGTTTTTGACTACAATTGGAATCCCAGCAGATGGTCCTCTTGGAAAATTCATTATTGAAACCGCAGTTACTGCAGGAGGTGCTAAACTTGGTGATTGGATTGACCAAAAATCAGACCCAATTGGCATTGACAACGTTTTTAATTCATTGAAAGGAAAATTATTTCAATCGGCCCCAGCTTCTGAGTAGTTATTTGTATGGCAAAGTATCTGATTAAAGAAAGTGAACTTCGCTCCATGATTAAAAAAGTCGTGGAAGAGGAAATTTCGTACAAGATAAATGAGAGTTTGGGGAATGCCTTAAAAAATGCCGGAATAAATACACTTAAAACAGCCGCGAAGGGCATTGTGGCACCAAGTATGCTTGCACAAGACGCCGTAAAAAAGCTTGGAAACATTAGCATGGGGAATGATACAATTACTGGAACCATCAGTGATTTCTTTGGCGGAAATTCTTCCTCAACGGCGGGCAAAACTGGCGGAAGCAAATCAAAAGCAGAAAAGCGTCGTGATAGGGTGTCGGCCAGTAAGGACGTTGGTTATGAATTTGGTAAGCCGGAAACAGTGCCAGGGTGGGGAAGACGTGTAAAACTTGACGGGAAGAGTGAAATGACCGTTCCACCATATGACCAAAATAAAAAAACTGGCTGCACATTGGATTGGGGTGAATTCGGTGCACATTATCACGATGAGGGTGATAGAATGTGGAATAAAAAGATTTCAGATACTGAACGCACATTAATAAGAGTAAGCCATGGTGACCAAAACAGACAAGACAAGCTTCAGCGGAAATATAAACGCGCTCTTGTTGATTGGTTGAAAGAACGTGACAGGGCATATGAAAATTACATTAAGAGTATAAATTAAAAAAAGGACCATTACTGGTCCTTTTCTTTTTCATCTTCAAGATATGGCTCTTCAATGAACAAATTGAACACTTTTTCGCCATTCATCACTTCGTATCTTTTTACTCTTTCTTCCTGTCCCGTACTCTCACGGTCAAAATCATACACATCTTTTTCCGCAAGCGTAATGAACCCGCTGTCAATACCGTATCCCATTCCGTCATCTTCAAGGAGCCGTGGATAGGCGTTCAAAATCTCATTACCCTTTTCAACGAAATACCCGTCTCCGGTATCAGTAAAACCAAGTTGTTTCAATATTTCCTTAAGAGTTAATGCATTTATCGGCCACCCCTGGAAATCAGTCCCTATCTGTTTCATTTTTTTAATTGTTATAAACTATTTTTGATATCTGCACCCATTGGCTTTCCTTATATTCGTTAAGATTATGAGAATTCGTATAACTCATGGCTGAACGAAGGTAGTCCGTTTCATTTTCAGCCCACCCCTTGATGTCGTACTCAACTTTCTGGTATTTAAGGAGGCCTTCGGCGGTCTTAAGCTTCTTTGTTTCAACACTATTTGCTTGATTTATAAGGCTTTGTGCAATCTTTGTGCTCATCCCGTACAGTTCTTTCCATACCGTGAGTTTTCCTTGCTTGATTAGGGACATTACTTCTCCGTACTTTTCCTTCGGCACTTCACGACCGAAATAAAACAGGGTCTTGAGCGGTCTTGCAATCTTTTTTCCTCGTACGTTCCAGTAGAATGTGCCGTAGGTCGTCTTTCCCGCACTCTCAATCGCCTTGTTGAATAGACTTCCAATCATAACGTAATCGGCATATATGAGTGCTTTCTGTACGTCCCTGAACCCGTGGATGCCTCCGTCCGCGATTATCTTGCATTTCCCGTCTATGGATTTCTTCACCTCATAGATTTCTTTAAGGAGAGAAAACACCGGGAAATGGATTGCCGTGTTTGAACTGGTTGAGCATACATTTCCTGTGCCGATAGATACACGGCAATAATCAACACCGGCCTCTTCATAGTATTTGTATGTTTCAGGATTTGCAATATTTCCGGTCATAATAAGCATTGAGCTACCGTATTTTTCCTTCAACTCCTTAACGAGCTCAAGGAGGCATTTCATGTGTCCATTCGCCAAGTCAATGCATACGCGTATCGACATATCCGTTGCTATACCTTCAACGTACTTATGTACATATCTTTTTGTGATTTCGAGCTCAATTTCAAGTTCTTCGGCTCTGTTAATGAAAATGTCCCTGGCCTCATTCAACGAAAACGCAACGAAATTACCCTCATTTTTAAAAAGATATTTAAGCCTTTCTTCAACGGAGTAACTTCTTGGTATCACCGTGCGTATTTTAGCCGCATTGAAGTCCCCGGTATTTTCAATTGACACGACAGAACTCATGCAGCTAGCGAAAATCGGCAAATACCCATCTTCATCATACGGAATGCACTGGGAGCGGCTACAGATATCCGTAACCGCCTCCGGCACAATCGTAATATCGTCATAATTCAGTTTAAGGTCCTGCATGTTACTCCTCGTTCAGCTTATTAAAACGCTCGCGCTCAATGGCATATGCGAGTTCGTTTGCCTGACGGACGATAGTTGTAAGGATATCAACAACATACTTGCGGTTCTTTGCATCCTCTCCATCCTTGTCAAGAGAACAGATGGCCTCAAATTCAACCGGGGAAAGATTTACTCCACGATTAAGGGCATTCAGTGCGCTCCTCTCGCCGAACTTAAGGCATCCTTCGGTCTCTGCGAACTTATAGACCATGCCCCTCTTTTCAATTTCCCACTGGTTGTCGTTCGGCTCATACATCTCAATCTTGGAGAGATGCTGGATAAGACAGACCTTCAGGAGCTGTTCCTTAGTGATTTGAGGGAAAGTACCGCAAACCATCTTGGCCAGGCGTTCAGCAATGGAAGTGAAGAGGTTGATGTGTGAAATGAGGGCTCCTGGATATGCGAGGCCTGTTTCAATGGAAAGCGCACCGGCTGCGGTCTTAAGCTGTTCCATGAGCTCAGCCTCGTCCCAGTGTTCTGCGAGATTGACAAGTTGCATGTTACCCCAGAATGCAACCCACTGCTTGTTAAAATTTTCTTCGGAAAGTGTAATATTCTTCATAACTCTGTATATTAAATTAAACGATTATCTGCTTTTATAATATACAAAAAAGTATTGTGAGTTCAAAATTGATTTAACTAAGATGACCGACTATTTATAGAAAAATATTGAGTAAGATGAAATACCTATTGTATTACAATTTGGATAGTAAATTCGCTAGTGACCAGACAAGCGCTGGCGGGGACGGAACAAATGTCGTTTCCGTTGTCGATGGTGTTGCCTGGACAAAGGACCAGGAAAAGACTTATTATAGATTGAGCGGAAAAAATGAAGACATAGTCACTTGTACTATTACGGTTAACTATGTAACCTATGACCCGATAATGGACAAAACATTTACAGTTGCATCAAGTACAAAGATTCCTGTTAACGTATATAAAAACAAAAAAACCAAGGTAAAGGTTTTGCCTAAAGAAATTGAGAATTATACTTGTCAAGAATCTTATAGAATGGTTGATGTTGCAAATAATGTTACTATAACATTTACTTACACTGAAAAAAGCATTCCTGACGGAATACTCAGAGCGTACTATGTTAAAAGTTCCAGTTCAACTAAACTATTTTGGCTTGACTCAAGTACAATTACGACTTATAATGAATCTCTCTATAACTACATTAATGGAATAGTGGTCGACGGCATTTATAATACGTATGTTACAGGTAACACATTTCAATTTGATGGATTACAGATGGATACTTCCATCGGTTCAATTCATAGGGTTGATTTTAAATTAAAGACGAAAGATACTGCGTCTGGGGCTAAAGATAATTATATTTTACGTGGATATGCATTTAGTGGATGCAATGATTTAGTTTCTTGCGTTGTGCCAAAAAACATTACCTATTGTTATATTGATTCTAACACTGGTGTAACATATGTTCCATATAAAGTTCCAAATGGTATGTTTTACGCATGCAAAGGTTTAACAAGTTTAACAATTGAAAATGGTATTAAGTCCCTTGGTAGTTCTATGTGTTCTAGTTGTTCTTCGTTAAACACGTTAATCTTACCAAACACGTTAAGGGAAGGTGGTTTCTATGCTTTTAATTCATGTGTTTCTTTGCGTGAAATAACGTTTCCGGAATCCTATGTTAGTGGCGGCGAGGCGATGTTTTATGGCTGTACTGGGTTAACTTCGGTAACTTTCCCAAATACAATTAAAAAAATTGCCGGAAATATATTTCAAAATTGTAGTTCGTTAAAAAATATTAATATCCCAGATTCTGTAGAGGAGGTTGGGGTGCTTTCGTTCGACCGTTGTTATTCACTTGAAAGTGTCACTATTGGGAATGGAACTAAAAAAATTGGTTGGGGTGCATTTTTACGATGCTCTTCATTGACAAGTATTACTCTCGGAAGCTCGCTTGAGTTAATAGATTCGCGTCGCGACGCGAGTGCTTTTTCTGGTTGTACTTCCTTACGGTTAATAAAAATTTCCGCACCGTATGAGCCAGACGTTAATTATTACAATGTCACAACGGCATTCAGCGGGATTGCATCAAACGGAATTCTTATATATCCTGCGGAAAGCAGCTACTCTACTTGGTTAAGCACTCAGGATGGGTATCTTGGTTATTATGGCTGGTCTGGTATTCCGGCATATGCTATAGCTACTTATGAAACAACGCAAGAAAACGAATCAATCCGCATTCTTTCTGAAAATCAAATAAGCGCACAAACCGAAATTTACGTTGATGGTGAATTAATTTCTCAAGAAGACATTCAAGGAACTAGCGCTTATACGTTTCAAAATAAGGGGGCTCATGAAATTATTATTTCCGGTAGCTACGATAAGGTCTCTTTTGATTCTAAAGAAAGATTTGCCAAATCAGCTATATGCTTTGTAAACTGTGACAAATTAATTCACGCTGAACTTTTGTCTGTCCCGAATGCTATTAAAGCGGAATTACCGGAAAGTATGTTTTCTGGCTGTATTTCATTGACTGCTGCAACGTTTTGTGATTTGCCAACCAAAGGGAATTATACTATCCCGGAAAATTGTTTCGCCCATACAAAAGTAAAACAATTTAAATTTCCTAAACTTAATAATCAAAATTATCCAATTGTTTTTGGGTGCGGTGCATTTTTTATGTGCGATGATTTAGAACATATTGATTTTAACGAAAACAATAATACAGTATGTAAACTTGGTAGTAAATCGTTTGCTGGCTGCTCTGAGTTAGATTTTGATAATTTTGATTTCTCACAGGTGATTGGAAATAATAAAGATGGTACATATGGTGATACATATGGATATCGTGGCTTTGATGAGTATTGTTTATGCGGGTGCACTAAACTGAAGCATGTAGAAATATCGTCTGCGGTAACATTTATCGGCGCTGGTGCTTTTAAAATGACATCCATTTCTTCGCTTACAGTTCCGGATACGGTGATTGAAATTGGCGCTGGCGCATTCGATAAAACGCCATGGTTAGAAAGTGGTGGCTGTCCTGTTTATGATGATGTTTATTACCCAAATAATATTATTGCATATAGATACGCAAAAGGAAAAGAAACATATACAATACGTCCTGGTACAAAATACATTGGGCAACATTGTTTTGACAATAATAGTAAACTAACGGGAATAACGATACCTGAGGGCGTTATTCAAATTTATTCATATGCGTTTAATGTATGTCGTAAATTAAATAGCATAACACTACCTTCAACACTTGTAAAAATGTGTTCCACTTATAGAGATGGAAGCACTACGTGGTATGAAGATGACGTTTTTGCTAATACTAAACTTAATAGTATAACAAGCTATGCGGAGGTTGCCCCGTTTGCGAACGCTAATAGTTTTAAAAATATACCTGAAAATGGCGTTATAAAAGTACCATCAGCCTATCTTAACAGCTATGACACACGATGGTATACCGGTACGTGTGATGTTTTTCATGATTCAATGCCATTCAAAGGAAAAAATTGGACACTTGAAGCTTTAACTGAATAGTAATTTATGTCAAAAAATTGGAAACTCATACATATCAAGAGCAAGCAACGGGGAGAGGATAATCTTTCCCCGAAGCTTCCTACTTGTGAACAGCTTGAATACGGGGAGATTGCAATTAATTACGGAGACGGGATTGAAACCATTGCAATCCGTAATGAGAATGACGAGATAATCAAATTCATTCCGGAATATAAGATTAAGGAATATATTGACCGTAGGATAAATGAATTACTGACTGAGCTCAAGGACAAGTCGACATTTGATATTGACGACACTTCAATTGACTCCGGAGAATACTAAAAAGAGAACGGGCCCGCTTGACTGTGGGTCCGTTTTTTTTAATACTTAATTTCTCTATTCCCATATTCATCTGTGGAAACCGTGAAGTCCGGGCATTTGACACCTTCAACGGCTATGATATCACATATGATTTCAAATAGGGTATCATTGTTCGCCTTTCCGTCACTTAAATCACCGCCACGTTTCCACGACTCAAGCGGAAGTTCTGTCCTGCAATCATATCCGCAGTTCATGTAGTCCCCACGGAAGTAAAAATAATACACGTAATTCCTGGTGTATAGGACCATTCTGTAACGAATTTCACCATTGTCTTCAAGTTTGAAAAACACGGTGGTCGGCCTTTTCATATTAAAGTTCTTAACGGCTCTTTTCATAAAGGGATACGCATCGGTTATCTCATTTTCATCACAAATCGTCCATCCTTTCAATACCGGGTGTCTTTCAATCACTTCCTGCCAGTGTTTTCTTGCTTCATCGTTCATCATTCCTTTGTCCAGCTTATCCCTTTATCGGTTGTCTTGTATGTTCCTGGGGTGAGTCCTCCATTTGAAACAGACCAAAGAACCAATTTCATAATCCACTCCATATTGTTCGTAATGTAGAGGTACAGTTCCCACATATGGTCTTCCAGTTCCTTCGGATAAACCTTTCCGGTAGCTCCGTCGTCAATCGCCTCGCCATAATGTCCTGTAATGAGCGCCACGTCTTCCATAACGTAGGTGCCGCCAAACATATTCCATTGGTTTACACCCCATCCGTTCTGTGAAGCCTCGTCGTTATATTCATTTATTCTGTTCCTGATGTCAAACAATTTGCTGTGAAGACGGGAGAATTTCTTTGCGTCTTCCTTCGGCATCTCGTCAATCTCTTCCATCGCGTCAATAATCGGCTGTATCGGTAGCTCTTCGCCGAATTCAAAAGCGTGAAAATCAATGTTTTGTATGAGTCGTATATGCTCTTCTGTCAATGTAATTCGTTTAGCAGCCATATCGTTCTTTTCTATTATTATAACGAAAAATCTTTACAAATCAACTTTTTCGGTGTTTATTACTTATAGATAAAGAAACCGATATGGCTAAAAAGAAAACGGAAGAAGAAAAGAAACCGACGGAAAGATGGAGGGGAAGATGGTCCTGGCCTAAAGATTTTCCTGAGGAACACTTTGATTTACTCAATAAAAGATATGATGTGATTGAGAAGTGGGAAGCTGACAGAAGAAAGCAGGGGCCACCATTCAATGAGCAGTTCTGTGCCGACGTTTACTATATAGCCGATAGTATGACGAAGGACGATTCATTCAAGGGAAAATTCAACCCGGAAGAATTGTACCAGGAAATGTGCGAGGTTATGAATGTGATAAGGAAGGGTAAGAAAGATTATTCAATATACGATGAAGTCAAAATGCTTGGGAAAGTGATGGATAACCACAGGAAAAAACAATAAATTACTAAATATCAACAAATTATGAACTTTAATGAAGCAAAGAACAAACTCGAGGTCTATAAAAAGACGCTTGAATATTCGGTAAAGATGTATGAGGCGACCCTTAGGGAAATGATTGAAAGAAATGCAGATAAAAACGCGGTCAGTGTCGTATTGGAAATGAAGGCTGATACGGAAAACCAGATACGTGAAATTGAGGCATCGCTTGCAAATGTTGAACACCGGGAAGAAAAGACGTTGACTGGATTTAATGAAACGGTAGACAAACTTTTCAAGGGCTTCAATCCATATTTCAGACATCGTTTTGTTGTTGATTTTGGAACTAATGAAATAAAGGATTACTATATTACCAAGGTTAACTATACGGATGAATACCTGAATGTCGTGTTCCGTGACAGCGAGGAATTCTTTACACCAAAATACCTGTCAAAGAACAAACATTTTGATACGGTAAAGGTATACTTACTTAGCCCACTTGGAGAAAAGAAGACAACTATTGAATTCCGTAACGTAAATCTTGAAACATTTCAACAAGACGCCCTTTCATATACCCGTGATGAAGACGAGATACTGACCACCGACGTTGTTTTCAAATGTGACGTTGTTGTATATGAATAAAAAAAAGACCCTCATTTCTGGGGTCTTTCTTTTTTTATGAGTTTCTAAGTGATTCGATTGCCATGATTGCGTAAGCAGCTAGGTCCATAAGTGTATCTTCAATCTTCTCACCTTTTACTTTTTGCTCTACGTTCGGATTTGTAAGTGTTTCCAGCCGGTTCATCTTATCTCCGAGCCGCATCACATAACTTATAATGCCGAACTTTTCAAATGACCTTTGTGCGGCATTTCCATAATCGTTGTTTTTCCTACGGTGCAACTCCATAATTTCCTGGCATATTCCATCAAAATCACCACGTATTGAAGGCGTATTTTCAACAAACTCACACTTGGGGGTAGCATATTCCTTTTTGACGGCATTGCTATAACCAGAAAGGTCTTTCGCCAGTTTTTCAACATCTTCAGCCTTGTCTTCCGGTAACTTGTGTCTGTTGTAGAACATATTCTTCTTTGTTTCACGCATTCTTGGAATAAGGTTCGCAGCGATGTTTATCATATCACTCTCGTTCATCTTCTTGCTTCTATCAATGTTTTCCCCTGGTTCATAAGGAAGTAATAACGAAAGAACGCCAGTCAAAATGTCATAAACAGAGTGTATATCATTTTTTTCAAACTTTTCCCTGATTTCTTCCTCTTCCTTGTCGCTGAGCATACCCTTTTGGAGGTTCTTTCTCACATTTTCACGAATGACCTCCTCTTCGTATTTCTTCATGGGATTATTGTTTTCTTTCTCTGTTTCCTCATCTTCTATTTCTTGACGGATTTCATTGAGGCGTTTTTCCAACTCAAGCTTTTCCTTATGCTTCTTTAACTGTTTTTCCCTTTCTTCGTTATGTTTTCCCCAGATTTCCTTTAACTTAGCCTCATCGTCTGGAGTTAATACGTGCTTCCTGAGTTCTCTTGCGTTTTCTTCCCGCTCCCTTGCAAATTCTGGGTCTTCTTCTGTCTCATGTTTGCAATACCACCCGGCTTCAAGGTTCATTTTGTCTTCGTCGTTCATTCTTTTAATATCTATTTCTTTTGCCATAACTGTTTTTTTTGCTCCATTTATTATTTCTGCTGGTTTTGGTTTTTCATAGTGCGGGTTCTTGCTATAACTAAAGTAAGGACACGTTTCTTCCCATTTTTTCGTAAAAGGGTGTCCTTCTAACCACTCGTTGTGGACCTTTTCTGGGTCTTCGTCTTCTGGCTGAATTTTTTGGGTGTATCCGTTGTTAATAAGAATTTTTCTGACATCCCATTCGTTTATGAAACCTTTATCAAACATCCAGCTAGGGCAACCATGGTCTCGGAGTTCCTTTACTATTTTAGCCTTTGTTATGCCGAACTCCTTGGCTAACATGTTCCATTGTTCGTCTTCGGTTCCAGGAAGTGGTGGAAATTTAATTTTTCTCGGTGTCATCGTTGTGTTGCGTACAATTACTTATTCATTAATTTTCCCACTACTTTTTGTACCCCGTCATGCCAGTTTTTCGGGGTATATAATCCTTTGAAGTCTTTCTTGTATTTTGTCTTGTCCAACACCGAGTAATATGGCCTCTTTACCTTTGCCCCGTATTCTTTTGTTGTGACCCCGTTTATTCCACAAAGACCGAGAATCTTGTGAGACCACTGCTCGTAAATCTCACATGCAAAATCATACCACGAAGCCACACCCTCATCAGTAAAGTGATAAATCCCGTTTTCAAGCAGTGGAATTACGTCTTTTCCTTCAAGCGGTGTGGTCCTTTCAATGATATTAACAATGAGTTCAGCAAGGTTCCCAGCATATGTCGGTGTTCCAATCTGGTCATTCACAACGTTGATTTCATCTTTTTCGTTAAAGAGGCGCAACATTGTTTTTACGAAGTTGTTCCCATATTCACTGTAGAGCCAAGCGGTACGGAAAATCAAGTACTTGCACCCGCTATCCTCAATATAAGACTCACCTTCTCTTTTTGTCGCCCCATATACGGAAACCGGGAGCGTCATTCTATCTTCGGTATAAGGCATAAATCCCATTCCGTTGAAAACATAGTCAGTTGAGATGTGGATTAGTTTCGCCCCGACAGATAACGCAGCCTCGGCAAGATATTTTGGCGCAAGGGCATTTATTCTTTCGGCGGTATCATAATCGTTTTCCGCCTTGTCAACGTTGGTATACGCGGCACAGTTGACAATCACGTTTATAAAGTTATCCTTTACAAAATTTTTAACCGCTTCCTTATCCGTAATATCGAGTCGTGCAATACCGTCGCTATCGCTTTCAATGACGTCCGTATAGAAATAGACATTATCAGTTCCGTTGTTCTTAACTACAATTTCGTCAACCCGGTCCCTTATGCACCTTCCAAGTTGTCCGTTAGCTCCCGTTATCAGTATGTTCATATTAAAGGTCTTTTAACGTTGTTATTCTGTTCTTGTCCTTATCGGATAAAATGATATGTTCTGTTATTTTAAGCGCGTCAAATACATTCCAGATTGATGGGTGCTTCATGTTCGTGTCGTGATAAGCAATAACTTCAATTTCTTTATCGTCCCACCTGATGCCGTCCTCACTTTCCTTGTTGTAATGGTTGTCGCACTTGTATTCAAAAACCGCCTCGTCGCTGTAAACATAAAAGCCGTGTGCGAAACCTCTTGGAATAAAGAACTGACGTTTATTTTCACCCGTAAGGTCTGCGAATACGCATTTTCCAAACGTTGGGCTGTCTTTACGGATGTCCACGGCGAAGTCTACAACATGACCCTTTAATACCCTCACGAGTTTCGCCTGTTCATAAGGTGCTTTTTGGAAGTGTAGCCCCCTGAATACACCGGCTTTTGACTTACTTTCATTCTCCTGAAGTGCGTGAAAATCGTACTTACCTCCAGTCTTTTCGTTAAATTCCTTATCGTTGAAGACCTCATAAAAATAACCCCGCTCGTCTTCATGCAGGTCGGGGTATATAAGCAGGACGTCTTCCAGTCCCTTCATCGGTTCTATTCTCATATATGATAAATCGGTTATTCTCCAGTAATATACCGAAAAATAACCGAAATATCAAATCAAAATTGCATGGTCTTCAGCAGCCCCTTTACTGACTTCGTGTAACTTTCATCAAGCGAAATAAGGTTGATGTGCTCATTGTTGATGATATCCTCACACATTACGATTGGGGAATGCGAGACTGTTATAATTTGTGTCCCCATTTTTTCACAAATTGTCGGGAACGCATTGTGATAAAGGTTCCATACTGTCATAATGTCAAAGTTAACCTCCGGCTCATCAAACAGTATTGTCATCGGGACCTCCTTGTCATAGTTCTCAAACCGCTGGAAATACTTGTCCTGGGTATTGTAGGACTTGTACCACGTATCGTTCTGCCTCTTGTTCTTCAAAAAAGGCTCAAATATTTTCTTTATAGTAAGTCCCCTTTTCTGATATTCAAGGACATTACCAAGCATCCACATCGCTCTTTTACCGGCATTGGTCTTACTTCCCGCAACCCTGAAAGTAATCTCGTCAGAAAAACTACCGAGAGCTGTACCTTCAAGTCCACCGATGAAGCTGTTGCCAAGATTAAATGTGTGGGCAAAGTTGTCATAATAAACGACATTTCCGTCCCAAACAACGTCAGCAGTATTTTGCTTAAGCTTTTCAATGTGCTTAGCTACAGCCTCAATACTTTCCCTGTCATCGTCCCACCCGAAAACATCAAGCGGGTCTCCAGGGTGTGTCATACCATCCCCCACAATCCCTGCGGTTCCTGCAATGGCTTTTAGGATTGTGGTTTTTCCGCATCCGTTTGGACCGAAGATGATGTTCAGCTTGCCTGGCTCGAAGTTAAAGGCCTTGCCAATAAGTGTACCTGCGGCTGGATTTATGAACTTGCCCTTGTTGTCGTCGTAATATTTCTTTTCCTTTTCCCACTGTTCATAATCCCTGGCGAATTTCTCCTCCTTGTAAACCTTTTTGCCTTCCTTTCTATTGTGGCTGAAGTCCCAATCAGAGTACTCGTAGCTCTCTTTGTCAGGGGCTTTTCCTGGATTTTCTGGCTTAGCGTATAAATATCCTTCCCCTTGCTTCGGGAATTTAATGCTCTTTATCATAACTTATTGTCTTTTAGTTGATTGCTACTCTGATGATATATCTATCCGTAACGCATTCCACGGTCTTTCCACCGATTACGGGTCTCGTGTGGATTGTTACGTGAGCAAGAATATCATCGTCCCTCATAATGAACTCCGGCAGTCTGAGTCTTTCAAACTTGTGCCGGTCAATATAGATGTTCCCGTCCAGGGCTTCAATGTCCTTCTGGGCTTCAATGTACATTTCAAGAGCTTTCTGAGCGTCTTCAATTGTCTGGTAGGCGCTGGTCGTAAACTTTCCGTCAGAGCCCTTGCTAAGAATGAGGTAAATGTAGGTCTTCATATTCTTTTCTCCTTTTTCCTTACTAATATACAAAAACTATGCCAAAGTCCGACTATTTATAGAAAAATATTGTGACAAGATGAGAAATTTACGTTTATATAACACCGATGCGGCTTTCAAACAACATGAGCAGGCTGCTGGTGGTGACGGGCTTTCAACTGAGACCATTGTACCAGGTGTTTCAATGTCAAAAGACATACGAAAAAGATATTTTAATCCAAAAGATAAGAATATACTGGTATACAATATTACGGCAAATTTATATATGGCAGGGTCGGAAAGTGGAACTATCCAGGAAGCAAAAACAATTAAAGTAAAGGGTGTTAGCGGTATTTCAAGTACCGTGTCAATAATTTCACCAAACGTTCCTGGGTGGAAACCGGTTGTTCCATATAAAACCGCAACTATACCAGAAGATACAACCATTGATTTTCTGTATGAAACAAGGCTTGTACATAAGTGTATCTATAATGTAACAGACTTAAGTACTGCTGCGTTGTTTTATATAAAACCATCCAATAACTTGTCAGCAATAACGATAGATGGCGTAACGTATCCAGAAAGTGAAATAACTTCAAGTTATAGGTTTTCTGCTGGAGGAATTCATAAAGTTATATTCCATTACACAGGAAGCACAACGATACCAAACAATGGATTTATAGATACCCAATTGGAATCAGTTGAATTATCTGAATCTACTAGTATGATAAACAATTCCGCCTTCTACAATTTGACAACGTTGAAGAGTGTTAAAATCCCGGACAGCGTAACTGGTATTGGCCATTATGCGTTTGACCATTGTAGCAATATAACAGAACTTACATTTTCAAAAAATGTTACTTCCATCGGAGATTATTGTTTTAGAAATTGCCATTCTTTATCAGCAATAAACCTTGGCGATAAACTTATTAGCATTGGAAATGCGGCATTTGCAGACGCTAGTAGTATTACTGAAATAAACATTCCTTCCACTATAACTGGAATTGGCGTGTGTGCTTTTACCAACTGTATTAAGTTGGTTAGGGTAACAGGGTCCTTACCGTTGGAACTCAAAGCTTTTATGTTTTATAATTGTGGTAACTTGGAAACAATTGAAATACCTTATTATAAGGTTACTCAATACGAAGCAACCGGTAGTCAATGTAATAGTATGGCCCGTAAAACCCATACTGGCTATGGATTTTCATCACTTGGAAGTTACTGTTTTTATGGATGCGCTAAATTGCAGCTAAGTAACTTTAACCTTATAAGTAGCGGGTCAACATATGCTACAAGTCGTAGAGGTACGTCTACTAGTGCATCTACGTTGTCCAAAAATTTTGTACGAATTGGAGCCTATGCATTTTATGGTTGTAAAGCAATAACAAATTTAAATATAACTGTTGACAACATAGTCGGTGTATTTGAATATGTAAACTCCTCCGATGACTGTCTATCTATTGTTACAGGCAACACTTACATGGGTATTGATTCACACGCTTTTGAGGATAGTGGGTTACAAAGTATAGCTCTACCGTCATGCATAAGTGCTTTATCCGAATATACTTTCGCTTCATGTAAGGACCTTACAGGAATAACGATTCCAAATAAAATAGCAAGAATTGAGGGCTATTGCTTTAGGTATTGTACAAATCTTACTGAGATGACAAGTAACGCTGCAAATGCCCCAAGTGTTACATATAACACTTTTAGAGATATTGCTAGTAATGGTACTTTATATTATCATTCTGGAAGTGATTATTCAGCTTGGTTGAGTAGTAATGACTATTATCTTGGTAAATATGGCTGGACTGGACAAGAAATATAGTTCATAAATAACTGAAAAAATATACTATATGAAACAAATTGAAATATATGCAACACTGGATGATTATTTATCATCCATAGAAAACAGGGACCATAGTGTTCCGAATGTTTCGCAAATCGGTGATGTTGGCGAGGAGAAATATGTTTATGATAGATTCGTTTTATCAATAGAGAGCAATCCGGCTTTGTTTGAAATTGCATCATCGCAAGGATGGAATTATACTAGCACTAGTTCAGTCACAAAAAATGAATTAGGCAAAATTTTATGGCCAGACTTATTAAATGGAATACAAGGGAATACAGCTATTACTAGTTTTAATGAGTTCAGGTATTTTAAGAGTATAACATACATACCAAAAGAACTTTTTTCTGGATGTACATCAATAACATCAATAACGATTCCGGATTCTGTTGAAACAATTGAAACTGGGGCTTTTTCTTCTTTTCCTCAAGGAGTTATAATTAACTATGAAGGAAAAAAACCAGAAATTGTTTCTGAAATGAAATACTATATTGAGGCGAGTTACTTTAATCTAACTGGCACTTCACAGTTATTCTTTTGTGATTCAAACTTTTTTGAAGCACTTTATGTTAGTGGTGCAGGAAATAACATGTATGTGGGTAAAAATAATATTGGGAAGACACCGGATGCAAATGGAATAAAAATTAGTGGCGCTGGAA
>Ga0247608_10004473_pt1 | contig 15598 bp, 8 predicted proteins | sample 176DNAGHGlowgp2_FD_193490 | JGI IMG/M metagenome (GOLD analysis project Ga0247608, IMG submission 193490) | Sheep rumen microbial communities from Palmerston North, Manawatu-Wanganui, New Zealand - 1766 DNA GHGlow gp2 | ecosystem: Host-associated > Mammals > Digestive system > Stomach > Rumen ... | reverse complement strand
ACGCCATTCCATCGAGCACGGAAGGTGCTAATATCGTTAATATGCTCGATGATATCCATCGTCATGGTATTACCTTCATCCGCCTTGTCAATATCTATCAGGCATTGATAAGTGACAGTCACGATGATGAAGAGCTTCTTGATAAGGTTGAAGAGAATGATTATAATGAACTGTTTGTAAGTGTATTACAAATTATTAAAGAACAACTACATCTGGATGAGGGCTTCTTTCCCTGTGCACCAGAAAACAATAGTCTCACCAAAAAACTTCGGGCAGACCTTCAAAACCATTTAAGACTATGAACACCGATTTACGTTATCTCAATCTACTATCAAACTCATACCCTACGGTTGCAGACGCAGCCAGCGAAATCATCAATCTTGAGGCGATACTCAATCTACCTAAAAGCACGGAGCATTTTCTTGCCGACCTTCACGGTGAACATGAAGCTTTTATTCATGTCCTGAAAAATGCCTCGGGTAATATCAAGCGTAAGGTGGGCGAGATTTTCGGTACTACCATTCGTGAAAGTGAGAAAAAGGAATTGTGTACGCTGATATACTACCCAGAGCAGAAGTTGGAACTTATCAAGGCTGCAGAAGAAGATTTGGATGACTGGTACCGCATCACTATTCACCAACTTGTACGTGTCTGCCGTGATGTGTCCAGCAAATACACTCGTTCCAAGGTACGCAAGAACTTGCCTGAGGAGTTCTCGTATATCATCGAGGAACTGCTCCACGAAAGTACTGATGACCAGGATAAGGCGGCTTATGTGGCTGTCATCGTGGATACCATCATCTCTACAGGCAGAGCCGATGATTTCATCGTGGCCATCTGTAATGTAATTCAGCGCCTGGCCATCGATCAGCTTCATATCTTGGGCGATATCTACGATCGCGGCCCTGGTGCCCATATCATCTTGGACACGCTGCGCCAGTATCATTCATGGGATATCCAATGGGGCAACCACGATATTCTCTGGATGGGAGCAGCAGCAGGTAATGACGCCTGCATCTGTAATGTGCTGCGTCTCAGTCTGCGCTACGCCAATCTGGCCACGCTGGAGGAAGGTTATGGTATTAACCTGGTACCCTTGGCTACTTTCGCCCTGGAAGTCTATGGTGACGACCCTTGCGAAGAGTTTATTCCCAAACTCCTGAAGGACGACGGTCGCCTTGACGAGAAGACTCGCCAACTGATTGCCAAGATGCATAAAGCCATCGCTGTGATTCAGTTCAAGACTGAGGCTGCCATCTTCAACCGTCGTCCTGAGTGGCAGATGTCAGATCGTAATCTCTTGGAACATATCGATTTTAACAAACATACCTGCACTATTGGTGGAAAGGAATATGCCATGAAATCGTGCCAATTTCCTACCGTTTCGGCTGATCATCCCTCTGTCTTAACTCCTGAGGAAGATGCTCTGATGAAGAAATTGCACCATTCTTTCCGTGTATCCGAGAAACTCCGCAAGCATATCCGCACCATCTTGAGTCATGGCTGCATGTACACCATATGCAACCAGAACCTCTTGTTCCATGCTTCCATCCCTCTCAACGCCGATGGAACCTTGAAAAATGTGGAGATTCTGGGAAAATCCTATGCTGGCAAGGAACTGATGTCGTATATTGGTCAACTGGTGCGTGCTGCTTTCCAAGGTGACACCCCCGTCGATCTGAAGGACTATGCTCGCGATTATTTCCTCTACCTGTGGTGTGGCAAGGACTCTCCCCTGTTTGATAAGTCAAAGATGGCCACTTTCGAGCGCTATTTTCTCACGGACAAGACAACTTATCAGGAGGAAAAAGGTAACTATTTCAAGTTGCGTAATTCTGAAGACGTGTGCGACCGTATTCTTGATGCCTTTGAGGTGACAGGAGCCAACCGTCATATTATTAATGGTCATGTGCCCGTGCATGCCTCCAACGGCGAGAACCCCATTAAGGCGGGTGGTAAACTCATGGTTATCGACGGTGGTTTCTCAGAGGCCTATCATAGTGAGACTGGTATTGCCGGCTACACTCTGGTCTATCATAGCCGAGGTTTCGTCCTAGTACAGCACGAACCGTTTACCAGTGCCCAGGATGCCATCTTGCGAGGTACGGACATCAAATCGTCCACCCAGATAGTGGAGATGTCGGCCCACCGCATGCATGTGGCAGACACAGACAAGGGTGCAGAACTGCGATGTCAGATAGCCGAACTAAAAGATCTGCTCTATGCCTATCGGCATGGTATCATCAAGGAGAAACGCAGTTGATATTATCTTACCCAGAAAAACATTTTTCAGGGTAAGACAGCAGATTTATTCCGTAATTAAATAAAGAGCGCTCCTCTCACGAAGAACGCTCTTAAATGATCATAATGTGAGACTCTTCTCACCAAAAGATTGTCTTGTCATTATTTAAGTTCTTTTCTCACGAAGAGAACTTTCACCTTCAGATTCTTCAGAAATAATCCGATATAATTATTCATTTGCAAAGGTAATAATAATTATCTAAACAGACAATATTTCTAGGAGTATTTTCTTTTTTTAACACAAAAAAGTTGGTGTATAGAGAACAACGTATTGATATTTTTTGTAACTTTGCACCCGCTAAAGGAAGAGTTTATACGTATAAGCCTAAATATCAGGTAGTTAGTTAGGAAATCTAAGGAAAATACAGATGAGACAATTAAAAATTCAAAAGAGTATTACAAACCGTTCGAGTGAGGCACTGGATAAATACCTTGTAGAAATTGGTCGTGCTCCCCTTATCAGCATTGATGAAGAGATTGAGTTGGCACAGAAAATTCGCAAGGGTGGTCTTGAGGGCGAACGTGCGAAGGATAAGTTGGTAACGGCTAATCTGCGCTTCGTTGTTTCTGTGGCCAAGCAGTATCAGCATCAGGGTTTGACGCTTACTGACTTGATTGACGAAGGCAACATCGGTTTGATCAAAGCAGCCCAGAAGTTTGACGAGACCCGCGGTTTTAAATTCATCTCATATGCCGTATGGTGGATTCGCCAGAGCATTTTGCAGGCTATTGCAGAGCAGAGCCGTATTGTGCGTCTGCCTTTGAATCAGGTTGGCTCTCTGAATAAGATTAACCACGAGATTAACAAGTTTGAGCAGGAGAACCAGCGTCACCCCTCTGTGAGCGAGTTGGCCGAGATGACCGATCTCGACGAGGAGAAGATTGGTCAGAGCATGCAGGCCGACAGTCACCACGTGTCTATTGACGCACCTTTCCAGGATGGTGAGGACAACTGTATGCTGGACGTGATGGCCGGTGGCGACGACACCCGTACGGACCGCCATGTGGATCACGAGTCAATGGCTCAGGAACTCAATTCCGTATTGTCGCGCGTATTAAAGGATCGTGAGATTATTATTATCCGCGAGTGCTTCGGTATCGGTTGTCACGAGAAAGGTCTCGAGGAAATTGGTGACGAGCTAGGACTGACCCGCGAGCGTGTGCGTCAGATTCGCGAGAAGAGTATTGCCAAACTGCGTGATTCTGGCAATGCCCGTATCCTGATGAAATATCTGGGATAAAGATAGAGAAAAAAGAGATAGAAAAAACAGAAATTATTTGGTTTTTCTATCTCTTTACACTATCTTTGCACCAGAAATAATGAAACGTCTATTACTTGCGATACTAATAACTTCGGCCATTGCGACCTCTGTATCAGGCGAAACACAGACAGATTCGCTTGTCATGAATCGTATGTATCGCTTTCTGGAAAACAATATAGACAAACTTAGTGACTTTTCTACGAATGTCTATGCCAAACACCTCTATCAAGTACATAAACGCAACGCCACGCTGATGGCTATCCCTTCGATGTACACCATCGCCTACGGTCAGCGAGCCTTTGTGTGCGAGGAGTACAACCGATTTACCTTTCACAGTTTAGAACACTACGAGAACAAACGGCAGGCCTACTGCACCACGATACCTGGCAACAGTCGTACGATGTCGGTGCTGTTTAAATATCTGACGCCCAATTTCTATCATGTGACGATTTACGACGACCACGTATTGTCGCCTTTTTGCAGTGAAAACAGAATTTACTATCGCTATAAGACCGTGCCGCTGGCCAACCATAAGGTGCGACTCTATTTCCGTCCGCGTCTGGTGCGCAACACACAGTTGGTGAGGGGTAAGGCTATCCTCGACGAACTAACAGGACGCATTGAGCAGGTGGAAATGGAGGGTGAGTTTGACATGATACGTTTCCAGACGCTGACGATGATGGGCAAGGAAGGGGCACGAGCGCTGCTGCCCCGAATCTGTCAGACCTCCATTTCGTTTAAGTTTGGGGGTAACCATGTCACCTCACAGTTCGAGGCTGTGTTCGATTGTCCTGTCACCTTGGCCGATTCTGTCAACGTGAAGGGTGACCGCAATCTGATGGACTCCATCCGTCCCATCAGTCTGTCGGCCGACGAACTGGCTGTATGGGACGAATTCGACCGTCGCAACGGACTGGTGGAAGAAGAGCCCGAGGTGGACAGCGATACCATCCAGATTACGCAGGCATGGGTGAAGGAGGAAGAACCGCAGCCTGCCCCATCCTCACATCGCAATTACCTGAAGGAGATTGGCTGGGACCTGATTGGCGAGAACCTGATACGCAGTCTGAAGACTGAGTCGGACAAGGGTTACTTGAAACTGTCACCCATCCTTGACCCGCAGTATGTCAGCTACAGCAAGAGCAAGGGACTGGCCTACCGTATCAAACTCGGTGCGAAGTATAAGTTCAACGACACGTCATACATCAACTTCAACCCCTTCATCGGTTACAACTTCAAGTTTCGAGAGTTCTACTACAAAGCGCCCTTCCACTTATATTATAATGAGCAGAAGGATGCCGGCATAGAACTGACCTTCGGTAACGACAACCGTATCGGCAGTTCGGTGATACTGGACGAGATCAAGAAGGAATATGGTGAGGACCTCAATCTGGACGGCAAAGACCTGGAACTCTTTGACGACAACTATATCCGCCTGCTGCATCACATCCAGCCTACTAAACGCATCCGTGTGGAGACGGGTATGGTGTTCCATTGTCGCACGTCGCTCAATAGTGAGGAGATGCGCAAATACGGCAAGGAGACGCAGTATTTCTCGCTGGCCCCGTCGTTGAGCGTGAAATGGATGCCAAGCAGCAAGGCACCGATGTTCTCCGTGAATTATGAACGCGGCATCAAATTGAACCAAAAATATATCTGCTACGAGCGCTGGGAGGCCGATGCTTCCTATAAGAAATACCTTTGTCGCACCCAACTGATTAACGCCCGTTTTGGTGGTGGTCTCTATACGGTTAAGGACAATAATTTCTTTATGAGCTTTGCCAACTTTCGCGACAACAACCTACCGGGTGGATGGAACGACGACTTTGCAGGCAATTTCCAGTTGCTCAACTCGCGCCTCTATAACGAGTCTAAGTATTACCTCAGAGGCAATCTATCGTTCGAGACACCTCTGCTTGCTGGCTACTTGGTGCCTATTGTGGGGCGCTACGTGGAACGCGAACGTGTCTATGTAAGCAGTCTGAGCATTGATCACACTCGCCTGTATTCTGAGTTGGGCTACGGCTTCACCTGTCGTTTCTTCTCGATGGGACTGTTTACCAGTTTCCTGAACTACGACTATCAGGATATGGGCTGCAAATTTACATTTGAACTTTTTAACAGATGGTAAAACCACTAATTGTTTATAAGGCTAGTGCCGGTAGTGGTAAGACCTTCCGTCTTACTGTGGAGTATATCAAACTGCTGGTACAGAATCCCTATGCTTTCCGTCAGATTTTGGCTGTGACGTTTACCAACAAGGCCACAGCCGAAATGAAGTCACGCATTCTGAGCCAGTTGTATGGCATTTGGCGCCAGCAGAAGGGGTCTGAAGGATATTTGAACAAGGTCTGCGAGGAGTTGGAGGTGTCGCCCCAGATAGCCTCGGAACGGGCTGGTGTGGCGTTGCATCTGCTGCTCCATAACTACAGTTATTTCCGTGTAGAGACGATTGACTCGTTCTTTCAATGTGTGCTGCGCAATTTGGCACGCGAGCTGGATCTGACGGCCAACCTGCGTGTGGGTCTGAATGATGTGCAGGTGGAGGAACAGGCTGTAGATCAGTTAATTGAGAGTCTGCAGGCCACCGACCAACTGTTACAATGGCTCATGAAATATATCATGGACACCATTAGCGATGACCATTCGTGGAATGTCATCGGGCAAATCAAAAAGTTTGGTAAGACAATCTTCCGCGATTTCTATAAGGAGAAGAGCAACAGGCTGGAGGTGCTCAATAGCGAGAAGGATTTCTTTGATAAATACTCGGCCACCTTGCGCCATGAGCGCGATGATGCCAAGGAGAAAATGCTGCAATTTGCGGAGACCTTTTTCGAGATACTTAAGGCTGATGGACTCACGGTGGACGACTTTGCGAAGAAAAGCAGTGGTGTCTGTGGTGTATTTCTGAAACTGAAGCGCGGGGAATTTGGTAAAGACATTTTCAATGCCACAGCCAATGCCGCAGCAGCAGACCCAGCTAAATGGTACACGAAAACTAGTAAGCGGGGACCCTTTCTCCACGCCCTTGCTGAAGATAAACTTATTCCTCTACTCAATACAGTAAAGAAAGAGCAGCCCGTGCAGTATAAGCGGTATAAGTCGGCCGATCTGACTTTACGCCATTTGAGTCAGTTGCGCCTTCTTGGCAGTATCGAGAGCAAGGTGCACGAACTGAACGAGAACGCCAATCGTTTCCTGCTGTCGGACACGCAGCAGTTGCTCCACGAACTGGTCAGAGGTAACGACTCGCCTTTTGTCTTTGAGAAGATTGGTTCGCACCTGGAACATATCATGATAGACGAGTTTCAGGATACCTCTACTGTGCAATGGCAGAACTTCAAGATTCTACTGGAGGAGGCAATGAGTCATGAGGGCACGTCAAACCTGATTGTGGGCGACGTAAAGCAGAGTATCTATCGCTGGCGTAGTGGCGACTGGCGTCTGCTGGCCAATATCAAGGATGAGTTCCAGAATGCCGACCAGCGGCTGGATGTATTGCCGATGGATACTAACTATCGCTCTACGCCAAACATCATCCGGTTCAATAATGCCTTCTTCACTGAGGCTGCCAGTCAAGAGGAGGTGACTGCTTATGACGACGTGAAACAGAAATGGCTGGAGTCTAAGGCCAACGAGGGGCGTGTGGATATTCGGCTGCTGACGGGCGAGGACTATCAGCTGCAGACGCTGGACCTGCTGGTGGAGCATATCTCCGACCTCTTATCGCAGGGTGTCGCTCCCAAGAATATTGCCATTCTGCTACGCTCGAATGCTAATATCACCGTGATAGCCAACCATCTGATGGCTGCGATGCCCGAAGTGAGCGTCATTAGCGACGAGGCTTTCCGTCTGGACGCCTCGCCTGCCGTTCAGATTATCATCGAGGCATTAAGGAGTCTGACGCATCCTGACAATATGATTACCAAGGCATTTCTGCAGAAGTTTTATAGCGGAAAGTTAGATGGGGCTATGCCTGAAGATTTTAACGAGTCATTGCTACTGTTGCCACTTTATGATCTGGTGGAACGACTTTACGTCATCTTCAACCTGCAAGGTATGAAGGACCAGAGTGCCTATCTCTGCACGTTCTATGACCACGTGCTGAATTATATCGGAGAGAAATCTACGGATGTGAACGGCTTCCTGCACGAATGGGATACCACGCTATGCAGCAAGACCATCCAGTGTTCTGACGTCGATGGCATCCGCATCCTGTCTATCCATAAGTCTAAGGGACTGGAGTTCGATCATGTGCTGATTCCATTCTGCGACTGGCGCATGGAGATGCCCGATGTACTGTGGTGCGAACCTAAGGAGGACCCGTATATGGCTTTGCCAATAGCGGCTATCGATTATAGACAGAATAGCATGATGGGTACTATCTATGAGGATGATTACAAGACGGAACATCTGCAGAGTGTGGTGGACAACCTTAACCTGCTCTACGTGGCGTTTACGCGTGCCATAGAGAGTCTTTTTGTCATCGGCAAGCGTCAGGGTAAGAACACACGTTCTGAGCGCATAGAGCAGGTACTGCCCGTGCTCAATTTGGAGGGGGCTGAGATAACTGGTTTGGACGACGAGAAGCAATCTATTGCGTTCTCCTACGGACAGCTGCCCCAGTCATCATCCCTCAGTCATCATCCCTCAGACATCATACATCAAACATCAGCCCCCGAAAGTTACAACCCCTTCACTCAGCGCAGCACCACCATCCCAGTGGAGATAGAGACCTTTAGCATGAAGACATCGTTTAGGCAGAGTAATCAGAGCAAGGACTTCGTCAATGCTGAGGACGAGGAGTTGACACAGCAGTCCAACTATATCAAGATGGGCAATATCCTTCATAATGTGTTTGCCCATATCCGTACGATGCAGGATATAGACGATGCCTTGCAACAAATGGAGATGGAGGGTATTATCTATGATGCCCAACTGACGCGTGAAAAGATAGCGGCGATGATTCATAAACGTCTGAGCGACAAGCGCGTGGCACAATGGTTCTCGGCTGAATGGACGCTCTATAATGAGTGTACGATACTTTTGCCTGATGGTGGTGAGCGCAGGCCCGACCGTGTGATGACTAATGGCGACAGGACGGTGGTCATCGACTTTAAGTTCGGTCATCCGCGAGAGGAGTATCAGGAACAGGTGCGTGAATACATGGACCTGCTCAGGCAGATGGGTCACCAGAACGTGACGGGCTATCTGTGGTTTGTTTACAGCAATCAAATTATCGAGGTGAAATGAGTACTTTCTTAGAATATATAGCAGAGGATATATTACGGAAATACGGCAGCGACCTGTCGCGCGTCGCCGTGGTATTCCCCAACAAGCGTGCGTCGCTATTCCTGAACAGTCAGCTGGCAAGGCTGTCGGACAAGCCCATATGGAGTCCGGCCTACATGACCATCAGCGACTTGTTTCGTGAGTACGGGAAACTGACGGTGGCCGACCCCATCAAACTGGTGTGCGACCTGTACAAGTCGTTTGTCACCATCACCGGGTCCAACGAGTCGCTGGATCATTTCTACAGTTGGGGACAACTGCTGCTGGCCGATTTCGACGACCTGGACAAGAATATGGCGAATGCCGACAAGGTGTTTGCCAATCTGCGCGATATCCACGAGTACGACGACGTGAGTCACCTCACCGACGAACAGCGTGAGGCTATCAAACGGTTCTTCAGGAATTTCTCGGACGACCAGGACACCATCCTGAAGCAGCGGTTCCTGAATATCTGGTCGAAGATAGGGGCTATCTATCATGATTTCAACGAGCGTCTGGCGAAGCAGGGACTGGCTTACGAGGGTGCCCTGTACAGGCAGGTTGCCGAGAACCTGCATCCGTCGGCCACCACCTACGAGACCTACCTGTTTGTGGGCTTCAACCTGGTGCAGCCCGTAGAACAATGTGTGTTCAGGTATCTGCAGGAGCAGGGAAAGGCCCATTTCTACTGGGATTTTGACAGGTCGTACATGCACGATAATGAGTCGGGGTTCTATATCAAGCGACTGATGGCCGACTTCCCCAATGAGTTTGACGTGGAGGATGATGCCATCTATAACCAATATGCCAAAGCCAAAGAGATTCACTATGTCTCATCGACCACGGAGAATGCGCAGGCACGGTACGTCAGTCAGTGGTTGCGCGGGAACGGACGCATAGAGGCTGGCAGCAAGACGGCGGTGGTGCTGTGCAACGAGGCGCTGCTGCCGGCTGTGGTCCATTGTATTCCGGACGAGGTGGAGAAGGTGAACATCACCACCGGATATCCGCTGGCACAATCGCCTGTGGCTTCGCTCATCACCCTGCTCTGCGAACTGCGTCTGCTGGGTTACGACCCGCAGCGCAACTATTTCCGCAAGCGCTATCTGGATGCCGTACTGCGTCATCCCTATATGGCACAACAGGACGAGGACGACGTGCGCGGCTTGCTGGAGGAGAAGACGGCCCTGCTGGAATGGATGCGTACCATCATCCAGCATATAGCCCGCTGCATCCATGATGACGACCCGCTGTTCCAGGAGTGCCTGTTCCGCTGCTACACATTGCTGAACAGGTTGCAGGCGCTGGTGGAGAGCGGGGACCTCACCGTAGACGACAACACCCTGCAACGACTGATGAACCAGCTGATACAGTCGACCAGCGTGCCCTTCCACGGCGAACCTATAGAGGGTATCCAGATTATGGGCGTGCTCGAGACGCGTAACCTGGACTTCGAGCATGTGCTGCTCCTGTCGTGCAACGAGGGCAACATGCCCCGTGGTGTCAACGATACGTCGTTTATCCCCTATACCATCCGTGATGCCAACGGTATGACGACCATCGACCACAAGGTGGCTATCTACAGCTATTATTTCCACCGGCTGCTGCAGCGTGCGTCGGATATCACGATACTGTATAACAACAGCACGACCGACGGCAAGGCTGGCGAGATGTCGCGCTTCATGTTGCAGATGATGGTGGAGGACAACCAGCATCAGATACATTTCAACGCCATCCAGACGCCTGCTGCCATCGTGCGCAACAATCCACCTGTGATTAAAGTGGAACAGAAGAAACGGTTGAGATTTCTCACGCCTACGGCTATTAACACTTACATACGCTGCCCGCTACGCTATTATTATAAGTATGAGTGCGGATTGTTGGAGCCTGACGAAGATATGGAGGATACAATAGACAATCGGGTCTTCGGAAATATCTTCCACGAGGCGTCGCAGCGTATTTACGAACGGATTTTATCCAGAAGTCATCAGATACTGAAGTTGGACATCGAGGAGTTACTGAAAAACGATAGCGAGATAGAACGGGTCATCGACGAAGCCATACAGAAGGAACTGAAGATGAGTACGCTTGATCCTAAGAAGCTCAACGGATTGCAGATTATCAATCGCCAGGTGCTCATCCATTATCTGCGCCAACTGCTACAGATAGACCTGGAACTGGCTCCGTTTAGCATTATCGGTCTTGAGACTGATGTGCGTGACGCGTTTCTGACGCCGCATATCAATACCGTCATCGGCGGACGCATAGACCGTCTGGATCGCATCGAGAAGGACGGTATAGAGCGTATCCGTGTGATTGACTACAAGACGGGGGGTAGACAAATTGGTCATCTTGCTGATGTGGATGCAATATTCAAGCAGGAGAGTCTGTCAAACCACAGCGACTATTATTTGCAGACATTTCTGTATGCGGCTCTTGTTAAAAAGCAATACCCTGCTGTGCCTGTGTCTCCTGCCCTACTCTTCATTCAGCACTCAGCAGAAAAAAATTATGACCCCACGCTCTGCTTCGGACCTGAGCCTATCACAGATGTGGGGCCAAATATTCCACGATTCATGGAGCTGCTCCGCACAACCGTTGACGATATGTTTAATTCGGATATACCGTATCAGCCTACCGAACAACGTGAGCGTTGTACGTACTGTCCTTATCGCTTGCTGTGTAAGTAGAACTTAATGCCTGAGACAATCCATAAGCCGGGTTGCTGCACATTACCGAAATCTACGTATGAGCGATTATCGAACAGGTTGTTGACCTCTACATAAACCGTATAGTGTTGAGCTTTCTTCTGAATGCGGGTATCTACCAGAGCGTAGGGGCGGTAATCGCATAGCGTACCGTCAAAACTTGTGTAGGCGCCTACTCGGTCTTGCCAACGGCAGTTCAGACGCATGCTGAATCCTTTCCACTCTTTTGTCTGCAGACCGGCTACAAACTTATGGCGCAGATACTCTAAGGCATATTGGGATACGATGCCTGGTTCGTTGGTTTTATCCTGATAGATATAGCTATAGGACAGGTCCAGCAGACCAATTTTTGAGGGAATCCGTAATGTGGCTTCCAGTCCGTACGCATTGAGCCTGGTATGATTCACGCTCTGCCACTTGGCATCCTCTCCCTGGGTGGTATCCATAATCCAGTCTATCATATTCTTGCCATGATGGTAATAGGCTGATACTTTAGCATTTGCCACAGGGGTGTGAATCTGTGAACCGATCTCCAGGGCCTGCATTTCTTCGGGTTCAAGATGGGGGTCGGCGGCATAGCCTTGCAACTTATAATACATCTCTGTAAAGGATGGCAGACGGAGGGATGAGTTATAGGAGGCGAAGAACTTGATGTTGTTCATTGCATAGCTCACGTCAAGACCAGGGTAGATGGTCATGTTCATGTTGCTCCACGAACTCTTGGCTGCCACAAAACCGGCGGAGATGGTCAGACGGTCAATAATCACATTATGCTCTAGGTGTGCGCTAATATTCGTGCGATTCACCCCAAGTGTATAGTCGCGATTTGTACCGCTGATGTGATGCGGACGAGATAGAGGCTCACCTAAATTACCGCTCACCAGGTCTTCATTGCGTATCTCTGCACCAAGAGCTGTACGACCTAAAGACCAGTCAAAGTAACTGTTTAGTTTTAAGCCATATACGTCACATCTGTTATAATTATACTTCATAACGTCTGGCTGTCCTCTATAACCTTCGTATCGGTCTTGATAATGGTTCCAATAGATGGCTGGCTGGAAATGCACTGCGCCACTCTTATTCTCTCCTTGCAGAGCGGTATGCACCTTCGTGGTGTGCTCATACTGTTCGTCAGCCTGCCAGCGGGGAGTGGCATAAAAAGTACCAGACCCCCACCCTTTGTCTGATATTCCAGCATGCCAGGAGAGCTTCATCAGGGCATCGTTATAAGCGCCTTGATAGAATGCTTTCGAGCCGCTGAAATCGGTGTTCAGATGGCCTGACCGTGAACGAGAATAACCATCGGAGCGGGCATACGAACAGGACAAGCGGGAGGTCAGCGGCAGTTTGCTGGGGGCTATGTGTCCCGCAGCACCTACTCTTGCATAGCCGAAAGAACCGCCTTCCAGACTGAATTCCGCACCTTTGCCATACTCCCTGTTGGACGATGTGACGATGTTGATGGCACCAACAAGTGATGACGTGCCATAAATTCGTCCGGCAGGTCCTTCCAGCACTTCTACCCTGATAATGTCGGAAGGGTCACAAGGAAGATCAAAGGTGTTATGTCCCGTCTGGGGGTCACAGATATTGATGCCGTTTAATAAAACAACGATTTGCTCTTGGGTGCCACCTCTTATACTGATGTCTGTTTGGGAGCCTAATGGGCCTCGCTGTCTGACATCTACACCAACGGCCATCTTTAGCAAATCGTTAATACTTTGTACTGGCGCCTGCGCTATATCTTCGCGGCTCAGCACAGTTACCATTCTCGCAGCCTGACTCACGGTCAGGGGTGCCCTGGAGCCTGTGACGCATACATCATCAAGCGTCACCTCACGGGCTGTTGCCTTGGTAGAATCCACACGGAAAGTCTCATCGCTGATGCTTGCAGCCTTGCTAGCCGATAAGGTGGCAACGCTGAGCACGGAAATGACAACTTCACGTCCCAAAGCAGCAAAAAGTGAATAGCCTTTTCGCTGGAATTGGTGGAATACCATTACCTGGCGTTTCTGAAATTGTGGTTTAAACATACTGAGTTATTTAAAAAAAACGGCGCAAAGGTACAAAATATTTATGAATTCAGCGCACTTTATTCGTTATTTTTTTGTACCTTTGCAGCCGCTATTAAGAACAAAATTGTTATAACATTAAATAGTTTATGAATTTCACAATGTTAATTACCGTCCTCGTGACGGCTATTACACTGGTGGCATCTGCCTATGTGATGGCGAAACTATTGGGTCCGCGTTCTTATAACAAGATTAAGGGAGAGCCGTTTGAATGCGGTATTCCCACGCATGGATCCAGTTGGATTCCCATTAACGTAGGTTATTATTTGTTTGCCATCCTCTTTCTCATGTTCGATGTAGAAACCGTGTTTCTGTATCCGTGGGCTGTGGTTGTGAAGGACTTCGGACCGATGGCTCTGCTGTCAATCGGGTTCTTCCTGGTAGTATTAGTATTTGGCTTGGCTTATGCTTGGCGGAAAGGAGCACTGGAATGGAAGTAAGAAAACCATCAATCAAGTCTCTGCCATACGACGAATTCAAGGATAACGAGTCGTTGGAGAAAATTGTTGACGAACTGCACGAAGGCGGTGTCAACGTGATGACAGGTAATCTGGATTCCCTGATTAACTGGGGACGTTCTAACTCACTGTGGTCACTCACTTTCGCCACTTCATGCTGCGGTATAGAATTCATGGCTTGCGGTTGTTCACGCTATGACTTCTCACGCTTTGGCTTCGAGGTGACACGTAACTCACCACGTCAGGCCGACCTGATTATGTGTGCTGGTACTATCACACACAAGATGGCTCCTGCACTGAAGCGTCTGTACGATGAGATGGCTGAGCCTAAGTATGTGGTTGCCGTTGGTGGCTGCGCCATCAGTGGCGGTCCCTTCAAGCAGAGCTATCACGTAGTAAAGGGTATCGAGGAAATCGTTCCCGTGGACGTATTCATTCCTGGCTGTCCTCCCCGTCCGGAGGCCATCCTCTACGGTATGATGCAGCTGCAGCGTAAGGTGAAGATTGAGAAATTCTTTGGTGGTGCCAACCATAAGCAGACCAAGGAAGAGGCTGCCCTGGGCGTCTCTAACGAGGAACTGACCTACGGACGCGGTGGCAAGAAGCCCATCGTGGTGACTGAGGTACCTGCCGAGTTTACTGAATCACTTAAAAAAGAACAGGAGGAAGCGAAATGAAACTGAATCATCTTGTATTTGATTTTGACAAGTTCGCACAGGATATGCAGAACTTGAAAGACAAGAAGCACTTCGACTTCCTGGTGACCATCGTTGGCGAGGACTTCGGCGAAGAAGAAGGTCTTGGCTGTGTATATATCCTTGAGAATACGGAGAACCACGAGCGCGTCAGCGTGAAGATGCTGGCAAAGGTGGTGGATGGCGAGAGTGTCATTCCTACCGTGGTGAACATCTGGAAGGGTGCCGACCTGCTGGAGCGTGAGTGCTTCGACTTCCTCGGCATTAAGTTCCTGGGACACCCCGACATGCGTCGCCTGTTCCTGCGCAACGACTTCAAGGGTTATCCCCTGCGCAAGGACTTCAAGGCTACCGACGAGTATACGCTGGAGGATGATAACGAGCCCGACTATGGCCTGGAGTATTCTCTCGACCGCGACGGCCGTCTGCAGAAGAAGGAGAACAAGCTCTTCACTTCTGACGACTACGTCATCAACATCGGTCCTCAGCACCCCTCTACTCACGGTGTGCTCCGTCTGCAGACCGTACTGAACGGTGAGACCGTGAAGCGCATCTATCCCCACCTGGGTTATATCCACCGTGGCATCGAGAAGATGTGGGAGTCAATGACTTATCCTCAGACACTGGCGCTGACCGACCGTCTGAACTATCTCTGCGCCATGCAGCAGCGTCATGCGCTGGTGGGCGTTATCGAGGAGGCTATGGAGGTGGAACTGACCGACCGTATTCACTATATCCGCACAATCATGGATGAGCTTCAGCGTCTGGACAGCCACTTGCTGTTTACCTCTTGCTGCGCTCAGGACCTAGGTGCTCTCACAGCTTTCCTAT
>Ga0247608_10004470_pt1 | contig 15608 bp, 15 predicted proteins | sample 176DNAGHGlowgp2_FD_193490 | JGI IMG/M metagenome (GOLD analysis project Ga0247608, IMG submission 193490) | Sheep rumen microbial communities from Palmerston North, Manawatu-Wanganui, New Zealand - 1766 DNA GHGlow gp2 | ecosystem: Host-associated > Mammals > Digestive system > Stomach > Rumen ... | reverse complement strand
AGGGCAGAACTGGCACATCACCCGCATTGGCCGTCAGTTGTTCCTCGGCAGCAACCGAAGCACGTTCATGGTCGATGCCGATCACGGTTACATGCTCACTCCTGTGCCCAACACCGATGCCAGCAGCACTTGCCTCAAGCAATGCCGCATCTGGGACCAGGATGTCCTGATCGAGTCGTCCTACAACGTCCTGCGCGTCTATCGCCAGCAGCAGGGCAATTGGACCTTCAGTCACGAGGTCGAAGGGTTCTCGTCACCCATCCGTCATTTCGAGGTCGATCACGTTGGACGCATCTGGGCAGCCAATATGCAGAAGGGACTCTTTTGCCTCACGCTCGACCGTGACCTTCGTGCCGTCGATCACCTCCGTACCTTCGACCGTCTCAGCAGCGACGAGGGAGGTGCCTCCACCTGTCATGTCATGAAGGTCTTAGGACGCATCGTGCTGAGCGACGAACAGCAGCTCTACACCTACGACGACGTGTCGCAGTGCATCGTCCCCTATGACCCGCTCAACCGTCTCCTCGCCAATACCCAGGACATCTACAATGCCACCGATGCAGGCACCTACGGCGTCTGGTTGGCTGGTCAGAAGGGCTATGCCCTCATCGACAAGCAGGCCGACAGCCTCTGTCTGCGCCAGTATATCCCCGTCTCTTCGCTCGGCATGCTGGCTGGCGACAGGTGCGCCACCGTCTATCAGTGCGGCGACTGTGCCTATTTCAACATGTCGGGTGGGGTAGTGCGCTACGATTTCGCTGCCCGTCGTTACGCCCCGCTCATCCAGCCTCACATCGCCATCACCACTTCCTACTTCAACGAGAGCAATGGCCAACACCACGACATCCCGCACCAGGCGCTCATCAGCGGTGAGCCCGTCATCGAACCCAACATCAACCTCCTCTTTTCCTATCCCGAGTACAACGGACGTGGCGTTTCCTTCCGTTATTCCCTTCCCAAAGGTACCCACCGCGATATTCCCACCACCGACCAGCAACTGACGCTCAACAACCTGAAGCCCGGCTCCTACATGCTCCAGGCCGAAGCGATTGGTCCCACCGGTCAAACCCTCGACATGCTCCAGCTGCATTTCCGCGTCCTCCAGCCTTGGTATCTCCGTTGGTGGTCCATCCTCCTTTTCCTGGGCGTCATCGGCATCATGGCTTGGATCTACGCGCGTTGGAGCATACGCCGTGCCATCCTCCGTCAGAAGCATCAGCACGAGCAGGAGAGCCGCGAGCAGCGCATCATCATGCTCGAACAGGAACAGCGTATAGCGCAACAGCAGCGTCAGATACTCGAGACCGAGCTCTCCACCAAATCCAAGGACCTCGCCACCCTGGCCATGGACGTCTTCTCGAAGGAAAAGGTCATCGAGAACCTCCGCGAATCGATGCAGGAAGAACAGAAGAAGGGCAACATCTCGGTACGCGAGATGAATGCCCTCCTCAAGCGCATCCAGCAGACCGAAGGCAACCTCGAGTTCTGGAGCATATACCAGAAGAACTTCGACCTCATCCACGAGCACTTCTTCCGCAACCTCCAGGAGCGCTATCCCTCCCTCACCTCCAGCGATCTGAAGTTCTGCGCCCTCCTCCGTCTCAATCTCTCCACCAAGCAGATCGCCACCTTCACCAACCTCTCCGTCCGCGGCGTCGAAAGCGCCCGCCTCCGCCTCCGTCGCAAGTTCTCCCTCTCTGCCGACCAGAATCTCGTCGACTTCCTCATCAGCTTCTAGGCTCAATCGGTAATTTTTACCATAAAAGTGGGGGATAGGAGTTTTTTTTCTTTATTCCTCCTCCTAAGCAGGAGTCCGGTCCTAAATTATTCAGCAGGTTGGTAGTAATAGGTCGTCGAAGGAGTGTAGATGCCACAGGTGATGCCAGCGAGGAATCCATCCCAGAAAGTCTGCTTGGTCTTGATTATGAAGTGCTGCGTATCCTCCACGTAGTTCTCTACCTTGTCGTAACGAGGTTCGACAAGACCATCGATAAACTGGTGGTTCTTAACTACAGCGACCTGCTTCACAGGATCACCCTCATTCATGCCAACACTGAGACTCTGCACGTAGCAGGACTGAAGCATCATCATAGCGCAGATGCCCAAGATGCACATATATACCTTTTTCATTGTTTTATACATTATTATTATTTAAATTTACTTTGATGTTTAAGCAGCTTTGCTGAACTGAACGATGCGAAGGTCAGCAGCGTTGGTGCTGCTCTTGCGGTTGTTTACTGACTCAGCGATCTTGTTGCCAACATAGAGGCGGGCTGAGAAGAGGATCACGGTGGTGAAGAATGCGATTGCGTACATAGTTGTATATTTTTTAAATGTTAATATTTTTGTTTCTGTCTGAACAATCAATTGTTAATTGTTAATTATTAATTGTTAATTGAACTTGTTGATTGTTCATTGATTTTCATTTTCACACCGCAAAGGTAGGGGCTTTTTCGCACCCCTCCAAACATTTTCCTCACTTTTTGCATCAGACATAGCGACACGACAAAAGAATGGCGACAAGCATGGTCACCACCCTCCATTCTTGTCGCCTCGATCTGAAATTCGTTGCATTTTTTGTGCCAAATCATGGCCTCCTCGAATGTCTCGCCACAACCATCAAATCCTCCCCATAAGAGGACCAAAGAGCCTTTTTTCTGGGCTTCTGCCCTTTTTTCATTAATGGTAATTAACGTCCCATTACACGGTCATTAACGTTTTAAAGAATCCCCGTAAAATAATTCACAAAAAATTTGGAAATCCCCCAAAAACTGCATATCTTTGCGCCATCCCAAAGTCCCATAACGACTATGGGGTGCTGGGACAACCAACTAGTCATTCTTAATGGTCTTATTGAAAGATGAGAGTGTGAAGATTTTGAACGAGTTCGACAAGACGAATCGTTCAGCAGTAATGAACCTTCTGATGCACCGCTACTCCATCCCGGAGTTCGATGCCGCAGACATTTTGCAGGACGCGTGGGTGTTCCTTCTGGAAAAACTCACGGTTGGTGAAATGCTCGATGTGCCGAAAAAGTTGTCGGCTTACCTAGCAAAGGTATGCAGCCTGAAGGCACATGAGTATCTCCGCAGAAAGCAGAATGCTATCAAGAATCCTTCCTTCGATGACACTGCTTTTACACCGGAGGAACTCACTGCCTACGAGATGGAAGCCCAGTCATGGGAAGAATTCTTGGAGGAGTCGAGAAGAGCCGAACACCGCAAGCTCGACATGATGGAGAAAGAGCTGCAAAAGCTTTCCGACAGGGAAACCGCCCTTCTCATGGCCTATTACGAAACCGACGGTACCAAGACCTCGATGAAGCAACTGGCCGAAAAGTTGGGCTACAGCTGCGACCGAGTGGCCATCACCATCAAGTCGCGAATCTTGAAGAAATTGCGCAACGGAATTCAGCAACAGGAGAGAGCCTACGGCGACGGGCTCTCCCCTGTTGCCCTTTTTTATCTATTCCTGGTCATTCCGAGGGGGTCTTTGTCAAGTAATTTTCACCGTTATCGGACACCATTTGCGCCATCCCTTCTTCTTTGACAGCGCATCCAAGTCTTCGCAATAAAACCTAGTATAAAATTCCTCGTACCACTGATTATTTGAATAGCAAGTGAGCTCCCTTCGGAATAATTCCAAATCAATGTTACCCTCACATATTCGTTTCATGAAAAACTCATAAAATGCATCCACCTTCTCCTCAATCCTTTCCCACCAGTTTGGGATATAGTATAAGAAAGGAGCATTGACGGTCAAATCATGTTTATTGTACAATGGAACAATCACCCTTATCCTATCCTCGTCCAACTCGCAAAGCCCTTGATAACGCGACTGGATATATGACTCAAGGTTTCGCATCCCCATCAATTTTGCCCGCAGCTTATTCATTTCCTTCCTCTTTTGTATCTTCGGGATTTCGTGGTAAATGATGTACATATCCTGATTCCATTTGGTAAAGAATTCGGGCACATGGTCGATGAAGTCGACCACATCCTTCTCCGGCCATTGTTTGAAGCTGATTCGAAAATGAAAAGCGGGAACCTCAATATAGGGATTTTTGCACAGACGCCTGCTACAGTAACAATTGATAGTATATCTATCCACCCGGTCATTTGGAAATACAAAACGAATGGTTTCCACATAAAAATGGCCGAAGAGGTCTTCGGCTTGTATAGGCAGATACCCGCCCTTCTCAGAAAGGACATAGAAATTAAGTCCATCGTCCATCAACTTGCGAATCAGAAGATAGGTCATGACGGTCTTGCTCGTACCGATTCTCCCTATTTGTGGGAACCTCTCACGCAGCTCCTTTTTCCGGTGCTTATAGTAGTTGTTCCAGATCATCCCCTCATCCATCCGGGTCCTTCTCAGCCATTGTAACAGATTTCTTGACATATATTCCGAATTAAAAGAAGGAGCAGAAAGGAATAAGTTTCGGAAGTGAATACCAAACGATACCTTGCCTTACGAAGCATTTTCTTAGATATAAGTTTTCATTAACTTATTGTCGATTTATCCCACCGATTCTTGCCCAGAGCCTCTTATCGCCAACTCTTTCCGGCATTCTAGATGTTCCAAAACAATTCCTTTCCACACCTTCAAATTTGACATCTATTCCTATGTGTCGAAATGCCGAAAATGTAAACCATTGTATATGCTCTTCGAGCAGAAATCAAGGAGGAGGACCGAGAGGGTCCTATAGCGGCTGAAGACCCGAGTACACCCACATGATATTGTTGAACTCGACATACAGCTGCAGTACCGAGTTCTTCTGCGTCCGCACCCGTATGACCCCGTTATCCCCATCCTGGTCAATCACCGAAAACTCGACCTGCTCACCACCCGCATCATCCTGGTCATCATCTCCTCGGTCCAAGATGATGTATCGTTGTTCCTGCTCCGAATAGATGGTGATGGTCTCCTTGTCCGTGTCGATGGAAAGCACGATTTTCGAAGGCTCCCAGTCCGACCACTCATTCCAATGATTGTCATTGTCAACATACTTGTATGCAAAAAAAGATGCACGATAGAACAAAGACTCAGCCTCGGCAATACCAAAGCTGAAACATGCCAATAAGGCAACGATCATTTTTTTCATAATTGTACTCTTCTATTTCAAATCACTTCTGTTCACATTCTCCCTTTGCAAAACTACGCCTCATTTTTCAATATAGCAATTATTCTGGCCGTATTTAACCATAATTAACGATAAATAATATGTTCATTAAAGTTAAAAGTAAATAGGCCTAGGCGTCCGTGACATTTGTCTTGAATGCAGCAAAGAAATATTCTCAAGTCTCCCCTCGACCCACTTTCAGCGGTTGCCCGTTCTCATTTCTGCTTTTTTTTATCAAATGTTTTGGTGATGTCAAAGAAATCCTGTATCTTTGCACCATCAAATGTAAAAGAAGAGTATATGAGTACGCAATCCATGAATAAGGCAATCGCCGACTATTTCAAGAGCCAACCCATCCAAAGGGCATGGCTTTTTGGCTCGTTCGCGCGTGGCGAAGAGACACCATTGAGCGACGTCGATATCCTTGTACAGTTTGATGAAGGAGGTGTAAGCCTGCTGAAACATGCTGCAATGATTTGCGAACTTGAGAAAATTCTTGATCGTCCTGTGGATATCGTTCCCGAAAAGATGCTTCGTCCGAGAATTAGAGAGAGTGTAAACCAAGACAGGATATTGATTTATGAGAGAACCAGAAGAAATTAGCCGAATTACAGGGCTAAGTCGAGAAGACATCGATTCACTATAAAAGCAATTCCTCTTCATCACATATCAACAAAGAGCGATTCCCTCATCGGAACCGCTCTTTTATTTCTACAATCATTAATGGTCATTAACGACAAATTATACGGTCATTAACGTTAAGACACCTCTATTGTGTTCATAGGAAGTCCCAGAAGGCGGCAGGCAGGGAGATGTTCTCAACATCGCGACAGCATTCGAATAGAGGGGCGACGTCAATGGGAGTGTATCCGGCAATGCCACATCCGATGGGAGTGACCAGGAATCTCTTCTCAGGGTGAGCTTTTGCGTATTCACAGAATTGCCTGACAGCATCGCCCATCGAGGCGAGTCCACCCATCGAAGGAATGGCATAGCACTTTCCCTGGGGTCCTACCCCTTGTCCCATGATTGCTCCGAAATGATCAAGGGCATATCGGGCAGCACCACCATAATGCATACCTTGTGCGTTAGAACCGAACACAAAGATCTCATTGTTGGCCAGTCTTGTGATCACATCAGGCGTCACTCTGCTCTCAGGGTTGTTGACCGATTCTTCGCGGTTCTTCCTTTCCTCCTCCTCAACGATAGGCAGCTGTTTTCTCCATTCTTCGAGGAACTCCTTCATATCGTATCTCAGGTCCTTCAGCTCCTCCCTCTTGAATACGCCATTCTTAGCGACATATTCCTCAATCTTCTTTCTGACAGTCGCCTCCGTCTTGTATTTGGCCATCTTTTTCGGATCCATGCCAAAACTGAATGACTTCCCTGTCTTCCGCCCATTCACCGTCTCGAACTTGATAGCTGTAATCTTGATTTCCATGTTTGTATTGTTTTCTTTACTGTTCCAATATTATGTGATGTTTTGCGGGAAAGGTAAACGCATGGATGTATTAGAATTATTTGTTCTGTCTTCCCAAAATAATGCGACATTTTTAATCAATGATTTGGTAAAAACAAGGCTCCTAGTGAAGGTCTGCTTGCTTTTTTATTCGTCCATACTTAAGAATTTTAAACTAAAATTTGGTAATATTGTGAAATCGTCATATATTTGCAGCCAAACAACAATAGATTCAAATGGGAAGCATCAATATGGGACAGAATGATTATCTAAAATTGAGTTATGATGGCAAGATTGTCATTGGCTGTGACAAATATTATAAAGGGAAAGTAGTGATTCCATACGGAATAGTTAAAATCGCTAATGGCGCTTTTAAGGGCTGCATTAACATTACGTCAATAGAGATTCCAAGTAGCGTGATTGTAATAGGAGTAGAAAGTTCAAGTTATTATAGTGACAAATATGGTTCTGGCGCCTTTGAAGGCTGCACCAACCTCTCATCTATTGAGATTCCTTGGAGCGTGACAAAAATCAATCGCCATACTTTCAAGGGGTGCACAAGCCTCAAAAAAATTGAAATTCCCAGCAGTGTGACCGAAATCGAAGAAAATGCTTTTGATGGTTGTACCTGCCTTAAGGAATTTGTAGTTGCTAATGATAATTCTAGCTTTTGTTCGTTTAATGGTGCGATATTTACCAAGAACATGAAGACTCTTTTTCGTGTTCCATTAAATATTGAAAGTTTCCATTTACCAGCAGGTGTTAATGAGATTGGATGGAAAGCCTTCACAGGATGCACCAGCCTTAAATCTGTTAAAATTCAAAACGGTTTAGTTAAAATAGGGGACTCTGCTTTCTTTGGCTGCACAAGCCTTACAATGATAGATATTCCTAGTAGTGTGACTGAGATTGGAAGTAGAGCTTTCTCTAACTGTGTCAACCTCACATCGACAACAATTAAAAACAATTTAGTCAAGATAGGTGCCCATGCTTTTGAAGGCTGTTTGAGCCTCTCCTCGTTAACAATCAAAAGTCGTTTGGCAAAAAAATGTGACAAGGTTTTTCCTTGCTGTACCAACCTCTTTGATATTCCCAATAGCGTGACCGAGATTGGGTATAGATCTTTCTTTGGCTGCACTAGCCTCACAACTGTAAAAATCCAAAGCGGTTTGTTTAGGATAAGTGACGAGGCTTTCTTTGGCTGCAATAGTCTTACCTCTATAGAGATTCCGAGTAGTGTGACTGTGATAGGAAGTGGTGCTTTCTCTGGCTGTACGAGCCTCACCTCTATAGAGATTCCAAGTAGTGTGACTGAGATTGTAAGTAGTTTTTCGCATTATGGAGATAAAAAAAATGGAGTTTTTGCAGGTTGCACTGGCCTTAAAACGGTAATAATTCAAAATGGATTGACTAAGATAGGTGACGAGGCTTTCTTTGACTGCGCCAACCTAACATCGATAAAGATTCCATGTAGTGTGACTGAGATCGGAGCTAGTGCTTTCTCTGGTTGTACGAGCCTCGCCTCGATAGAGATTCCGAGCAGTGTGACTGAGATAGGAAGAGGTGCCTTTACTTGCTGTACGAGCCTAACGTCGATAGAGATTCCGAGCAGTGTGACTGAGATCGGAGCTAGTGCTTTCTCTGGTTGTACGAGCCTAACGTCGATAGAGATTCCGAGCAGTGTGACTGTGATCGGAGCTAGTGCTTTCTCTGGTTGTACGAGCCTCACCTCGATAGAGATTCCAAGCAGTGTGACTGTGATAGGAAGTGATGCATTCTCTGGTTGTACGAGCCTCACCTCGATAGAGATTCCGAGTAGTGTGACTGTGATAGGAAGTGGTGCCTTTTATGGCTGCACGAGCCTTACTTCGATAGAGATTCCGAGTAGTGTGACTGAATTTATAAGTAGTCTTTCGCTATATGAATATAAAAATAATGGAGTTTTTGCGGGTTGCGCGGGCCTTAAAACGGTATTAATTCAAAATGGATTGACTAAGATAGGTGACGAGGCTTTCTTTGACTGCACCAACCTAACATCGATAAAGATTCCATGCAGTGTGACTGAGATCGGAGCTAGTGCTTTCTCTGGTTGTACGAGCCTCGCCTCGATAGTGATTCCAAGCAGTGTGACTGAGATAGGAAGAGGTGCCTTTTCTGGCTGTACTAACCTAACGTCGATAGAGATTCCGAATAGTGTGATTGTAATAGGAAGTGATGCATTCTCTGGTTGTACGAGCCTCACCTCGATAGTGATTCCAAGCAATGTGACTGTAATAGGAGGTGATGCTTTCTCTGGTTGTACGAGCCTCACCTCGATAGAGATTCCAAGCAGTGAGACTGAGATTGGAAGTGGTGCCTTTTCTGGCTGTACGAGCCTCACCTCGATAAAAATCTCGAGTATTGAGATGTGGGACGGTGTCTTCAAAGGCTGCACTAGCCTTGTCTCGATAAAGATTCCGAAAGGTGTTACAGAGATAAGAGAAAACGCTTTCTCAGGTTGCTCAAGCCTTACATCAATAATGATTCCTGATACCGTGACTGAAATTGGGTTTGGTGCCTTTGCTGGATGCACCAAACTTACTTCAATAGAGATTCCTAATAGTGTAACGATAATTAGAGATTTTGCCTTCTCAGATTGCACAAGTCTAACATCGATAGAAATCCCGAACAGCGTGGATGAAATTTTATGTGGTGCCTTCTCTGGTTGTACAAACCTTGTCTCGATTGATATTTCGAGATCTAGTACAGTGTTCAGAAACGAATGTAGTTCTTCTTCTCATGAATATGGTGTATTTGAAGGTTGCATCAGCCTCGAATCGGTAGTGATGAGCAGTGGGTCTATAATAATAGGAAGAGCCTTTAAGGATTGTGAGAGACTTTCAGCAATAATAATACAATTTCCTTATGGAATAACTAAAATTGAACAAGAAGATTACGATCTGGAAACCTTCAATAATCTTTACGGCTTAAGAGTGATATTTCAAATTCCTGACAGTGTGGTCAAAATTGGAGCATATGCATTTATGAAATGTATTTCGCTTACCTCGATAGTTATACCCAGCAGTGTGAAGGAGATTGGAGCATATGCTTTTTTAAACTGCGACACACTATCCTCGGTCAAGATTCCCGAAAGTGTAACCCAAATAGGGGAAGGTGCTTTCCAGGGGTGTACTTGTCTTTCCTCTATAGATATATCTAGCAGCGTGAAGAAGATTGGAGCAAATGCCTTTGGGGATTGTTTCTTGTTATCCTCGATAAATATACCTAGCAGTGTAACCCAAATTATGGCGGGAACATTCCGAGGCTGTAATTGTCTTTCCTCTATAGAAATTCCGAACAACGTGATTCAAATTGGGGCAAATGCATTTCGAGATTGTGGTCGTCTTACTTCTATTAAGATTCCCGACAGTGTGACAAGGATTGGAGCAGGAGCTTTCATTAACTGTAACATGCTCTTCAATATAGAAATCCCTAAAAGTGTGACAGAGATCGGCTATTATGCCTTCAAAGGCTGCACACATCTCACCTCTGTAATAATACCAAATACTGTGTCTGAGATTCAGGAATCTATTTTCGAGGACTGTAAAAACTTAACTTCTATTATAATACCAGAGAGTGTGACAAAGATCGGTTTAGGTGCCTTTAAGGGCTGTTTGAGCCTGAAATCAGTAGATATACCTTACAGCGTAAGCGAAATTGGGGCATTTGATGTACAGCGTGAAGATTTTTCTGGCGTGTTCAAAGGTTGTACAAAACTAACTTCAATAAAAATAAAGAATGGTGTGAAGATAATTGGTGATGGCTCTTTTGAAGGTTGTACACGACTTAGAACGATTAAAATTCCCAATAGTATAACCGTAATTGGGAAAAGGGCTTTCTTTGGTTGTTCTCACCTCAAAACTATAAAACTACCGAAAAAATTAAATACAATTAGCGATTTATCCTTTTATAACTGCAAGAGCCTTACCTCGATAATGATCCCGAGTAGTGTGACAGAGATTGGTTTTTGTGCATTTGGCAATTGTACAGAATTAAAGGAGATTATTGTAGATGAGAAGAACCCCATCTTTTGTTCAAAGGATGGAGTTCTTTACTCTAAGGATATGTCTAAGTTAATTGCAGTTCCAGGAGGTATAGATTCTATACAAATCCCTAGAAGCGTGACCGAAATTGGAGCATGTTCATTTTCCGGCTGCACGAAACTCACCTCTGTAAGGCTTTATGAAAGTGTAATTAAGATTGGGAATAATGCCTTCACTGGATGTACTGGTCTCACATCGATAAATATACCCGAAGGCGTGAATAGTATAGGGTATGGTACCTTCTGTAATTGCACGTGTCTCACCTCGATTGTGATTCCAGACAGAGTAACTGAGATTGGAGGGCATGCCTTTGAAGGTTGCACGAGCCTTATCTCGATTGTGATTCCAGACAGTGTGTTTTGGATTAATCACTGTGCCTTTAGTGGCTGCATAAGCATCAAAAAATTATTTTTCAGGTATAAAAATCCTATTGTTTTTACTGAAGTTTTTAGAGATCTTGATATCTCAAAGATAACAATGTATGTGCCTTTTGGCTCTGTCGAGGCATATAGAAATCATAAATACTATGGGAGATTTAAGAAGGTACTCCCCTTTATAAAAAAATATAATTGTTTATATATTAGTGATGATAAGAAAACTGTAATTGGTTGCAAAAAAGACTATAATGGAGTAGTGATAATCCCAAACTATGTGATAGAGATTGAGGATAAAGCCTTCAAGGGCTGCACACGCCTAAATTCCATTGAGATTCCACATAATGTGACTAAGATTGGGGAGGAAGCCTTCAATGGTTGCACAAGTTTGGTCGAATTGCATCTTCGACACAAAAATCCGATAGACTTCTCTAAACCATTTATAGGGCTTGACTTATCAAAGATTACACTATATGTGCCAATAGGTTCAGGTTCTGACTATCGACAACACCCATTCTACAGTAAGTTTAAGGAAGTGGTGATTGAGAAATGAGAAGATAAAAGACACAAATCAGGCTGGTCCCAAAGGATCAGTCTGAATTTGATTCTCATTTGAAGATGCTTAACTTTAACTACAGTCAATTGCACCGATTAAGGAGAGGAAGATACCGACCTGCACACCCCAGTGTATTCGGCTTCGGATTCCGATGCTCCGCAATCGTCGCAGGTCGTAAGGCTCCCTGTGGTGCTGACGAAATTGCCTAGCTACTGGAGTCTTTGGGAGCCGCTCCTCCAACTCTTCCAGGTTATGGCTCATCCTGGGTAGCGCAAAAGCCATTTTGACAGATGAAGGGGGACTGAACTCACTCCGACTAATCTCCGAGAAAATTCCAAACTTGTACAAGTTTCTCCGAAAAACTCCTACTTTTTCGGAGAATGATTTATAGTCTTTGAAAGCCGATGCCAATACGGGTGTTACCGTATGCCTACATTCGTTTTTAATAGAATAATTCTCAAATTCGTGATAAAAAACAAATATTATCTTGATCGGGGCGACGGGTTTTAGGATGTCTCTTCTCCTCTGTCGCGCATTCGCTCCTCTGTCGCCATATCCCCATCAAAAAGTGGAAGAAAAACTTGCAGGCGTGCAGAAAAGGGCCTACCTTTGCGGTGTGAAAAATGATTCACAGACATCCTTTCGATGTCAAAACATCAAGAATAATAACAATTAAAAAATATACAACTATGTACGCAATCGCATTCTTCGCAACAGTGATCCTTTTCTCAGCAAGTCTCTATGTCGGCCACAAGTTCGTCGATATTGCAACCCACTTCGACGACAGCCCCGCTGAATCTGACTTCATCATCACTCCCAATCCCTACATTGGTGCATTCCGCAAGTCTGCTTGATGTCCCAATCATAATCAGCATCCCACCCGTATCTTGACATCCCTTTGTCATGAAGCAATCCTCGACAGCCTCTCGGTTCTCGGGGATTGTTTGTTTAAAAATCGGCCCCGCATCCGTGTTCTCTTTCCCCGGATGAACAAGTCATCCCCCTAAGCAGTATTCATCCCCCTTCACGTCCAAGAGAAGCGGGGGATAGAGGGAGTGCGGAGGACCGAGGGGGTCTTATTGTCAGCTGGTCGTTACAAACCATCAATAAATCACCAAAACAAACTCCTGCAATCCCATTTTTCGCAGTCATTATTTGCAAACTCGCCCCGAAAAGTGTATCTTCGCCCCGAAAAGTCGCCTAGAAAAGTGTAACAACTATTCAAAAAGTCGCCCCGAAAAGTGTAAATCACTATCACAATCATTTCATAATCAATAATTATGTACAAACGAAAGATTGAGAAGGTTTTTCAGGAATGGAAAAATCGCAAGGGACACAATCCCCTTGTCGTAAAAGGTTGCCGCCAATGTGGAAAGACCAGCAGTGTCCTCGACTTCGCACATAAAAACTATCAACACGTCATATACCTCGACTTCCATGAACATCGCGAGTACAAGGCGTTCTTTAACGGCGCTCTCGATACCGACACGCTCACCATGACAATCTCCGCCGGCATCAAAGGCGCGAAGTTTGTGGAAGGTCAGACATGCCTCGTGTTCGATGAAGTCCAGGATTGTCCATTTGCGCGTTCCTCCTTGAAATTCTTCAAGCTTGACGGACGTTACGATGTCATTTGCACGGGCTCTCTCCTTGGCGTGAACGGCTACAAGACGAAAGAAGATCTGGAAGAAGAATCAGCCGCCTCCATCCCCGTAGGCTTTGAGCAGCATGTCACCATGTATCCTATGGACTTTGAAGAGTGGTTGTGGGCAAATGGCATTCAAGAGCAGCATATCGACTACCTCCAACGATGCCTGGCAAACGAAACGCCTGTCGAAGATGGCATCCACCAACGGATGCGCGAGTTACTCCTTCGATATGTGGTAGTAGGAGGAATGCCTCAAGCCGTCGTTACATTCATGGAGACAAATAACATCAATGAAGTACAGGAGGTGCAGCGCAGCATCATTGAAAGCTATAAGTCTGATATGCTGAAATATGCACGTCAGGAAGACAAATCCCACATACGCGAATGTTTCGATTCGATTCCCGCGCAACTTGCCAAGGAAAACAAGAAGTTCCAATATTCAGTCATACGCAAAGGTGGTCGGTCCAGCCAGTACGAAGGCAGTCTGCAATGGATCGAAGATGCAGGCATTATTCAACGTTGTTTCAACACCACCATCACCGAACTCCCATTAGGTGGCAATGCCATCCGCGAAGTGTTCAAGGTCTATATGACCGACATCGGGTTGCTCATCTCCATGCTCGACGAAGGGACGGCGTGGAACATCCTGCAAGGCAATCTGCATGGATACAAGGGTGCCATTTTTGAAAATCTTGTCTCTGACATGCTGTGCAAGATGGGTCGAAAACTCTACTATTTCCAAAAGGAAGGTGGCCTGGAGCTTGATTTCCTGCTGCAACATAAAGACGAATGTTTGCCGCTGGAATGCAAAGCACGTACTGGCAATGCCAAATCACTGCAAACGGTGTTGAAGCATCCCGAGCACTATCATATATCTCATGCCATCAAGTCAGGCGACTACAATGTAGGACGAAATGGCCCATTACTGACCATCCCTCATTACCTCATCTTCCTATTAAATCGAATTTAATCATCCACCCTGTTAATTATTTATTTTCACGAATCCGTGAAATCCGCGCAAATCCGTAGAGCTTGATAATTCTCAAATTCGTGATAAACAAAAAACAGGCCTGTCCTCACGGATGGGCCTGCAAATAAAATTACACATACAATTTGCTATTCACTTGAAATAGTGCTGCAAAGATAGGACTTATTTTGCAAATCTCCAAATCTAAATAGCAAAAAATTATCGTATGTCCCCCAGGGAACGTAAGAGGACATCATTCAGTAGAACCATGTCCTTCCGCGAAAGTTAGAGGACATCCTACCACCATTGCATATCCTTTAACAACCGTTAGAGGACATGCTATTATCGATGCATATCCTTCAATGAACCTTAGCGGACATACTGCTATCGACGCATGTCCTGTAACGGACGTTAGCGGATATGCCACCACCTCCGCATATCCTCCAACGACCGTTATCGGACATGCCTCCATCTCCGCATTTCCTTCAATGAACGTTAGGGGACATGCTGCCACCTCCTCATATCCTCCAACGAACGTTAGCGGACATCTTCCCACCTCCGCATATCCTCCAATGAACGTTAGGGGATATGCCGCCACCTCCTCATGTCCTTCGACAATCGTTAGCGGACATACAACAATCGTGGCATATCCTCCACGGTACCTTGGGGGACATGCCACGACTTGAAATAGGGTTTCAGTTTTTATTACTGTTGTTCGTCCATCTGGGATAGATGTTCCTTCGCGATATCAAGTGCAGTCTTCCGCGTATGATAGTCCTTGTTGACCACGTAATTGCTGTTGCGGAGCAGCTTGCCCGTCCGGTACGCTTGCGGCGTGGTTCCCCACCGTCGACGGAATGCCAGGATAAGGTTCTTCTGACGCTTGAAGCCGCAGCGATGGGCCACCTCAGTCACCGACAAGCTCTTGTCGTCGAGCAGATCCTTTGCTTGCATCATTCGCCATTCGATGATCATCGTGCTCAGGTTTATGCCCGTGAGCATCTTGAAGGCATCGTTCAGCTGTCGATGTTCTACGTCGAGGAGCAATGCGATATCGCTTGACCGCTGTGTCCTGGTCTTGCGTACTGCATCTACCACCGCATCAACAATCACTTCTCCAGTTGGTTCTCGTGCGTGGAACAATTCTTCCACGCTCTCTACGATATGTTTCATTTGTTTTAAGGGATTTTTATTAAGAAGGCGAAAAATGAGCCATTAGGATAAGATGCGCCCGATGGCGCATCTGCTGCTTGTCTTAGAACTGTCAGCCATGAGCAAGCTCCTGTCTGCCCGCTCTAAGCCACCCAGCACCCCTTTGGGGTCATATCCTAATGTCTAAAAATCGCTATCGCAGAAAAATACTGAAAAATTTTTGCCTACCCCTTTTATGGGATAAAATT
>Ga0247608_10004469_pt1 | contig 15608 bp, 12 predicted proteins | sample 176DNAGHGlowgp2_FD_193490 | JGI IMG/M metagenome (GOLD analysis project Ga0247608, IMG submission 193490) | Sheep rumen microbial communities from Palmerston North, Manawatu-Wanganui, New Zealand - 1766 DNA GHGlow gp2 | ecosystem: Host-associated > Mammals > Digestive system > Stomach > Rumen ... | reverse complement strand
CAAAAGCAATAATATGCCTTACCCTCTTCGATGAGTTTTTTCGCATATTCCATGTACAGCCCCTGCTTCACACGCTCGGACTGGACATAAGGACCCACTCCGCCGTCCTTGTCAGGGCCTTCGTCATGAATGAGTCCGGTGCCCTGCATGGTACGATAAATTATGTCCACGGCGCCTTCCACCAGACGCTCCTGGTCCGTATCCTCTATCCTCAGCATAAAGTCACCGCCCTCATGCTTTGCCACAAGGTAAGCGTAAAGCGCGGTCCTTAAATTTCCCACATGCATCCTGCCCGTAGGGGAAGGCGCGAATCTCGTTTTGATCTTCATAATATTTCTCCTCAATTATAAATTCTTTATAAGTTCGTTTCTCAAAATAACATGATCAACTGTCATCCTGAGGCTTTAGCCGAAGGATCTTTTTCATGAACAGCTTTACTCTGTCAAGATTCTTCGCTTCGCTCAGAATGACAAGTTAAGAATCAGAATATATATAATACCCCGGGAAATAACCCCGGGGTATTGTACCATAAATCACCTAAATCGGCAAACATGCGCCTTTATGCCGGTCAATAAGATCATCCCATCACGATCTCCACTTTACAATTCTTTGTGCCCTCTTTCCAGGGGATCACGCAGCCCTCCACGGCCTGTCCGTCTACGGTCATGGATTTAACGCCCTTCTGGACATTGTCGGGATTCTTAACCGTTATATCATATACCGCGCCTCTGTACTCACGCCTTACAGTGAAATCACCAAAGCCTGCGGGCACGCAGGGATTGACACTAAGTCCGTTAAGAGTGGGATATACTCCCAGGATGAACTGGGATATATTCACAAAGGTCCATGCGGCGGTACCGGTCAGCCAGCTGTTCTTGCCCTCGCCATGGAATTTAGCATCGCGGCCTGCAACCATCTGGCAGTATACATAGGGCTCTGCCCTGTGGATCTCGGATATCTCCTCAGTATATGCGGGGCAGGTCTTTTTGTATATCTCAAAAGCCCTGTCGCCTCTTCCCACCACGGTCTCTGCGATAGAAACCCAGGGATTATTATGACAGAAGATTCCGGCGTTTTCCTTATATCCGGGGGGATAGGATGAAACCTCACCCAGTTCCTCATGATAAACCGTATATGCAGGCTGAAGTATCATGATACCGTAATCCGTATCCAGTTTTTCCTTTACGGAATCAAGAGCCTGAACGGCCTGACCTGACTCCACGCCCACGCCTGCCAGCACGCAGAAGCCCTGGGGCTCGATGTATATCTGTCCCTCTTCGCACTCCTTTGAGCCTACCTTATTACCATAGGAGTCATATGCTCTCACAAACCATTCGCCGTCCCAGCCTGCATCCTCGGAAAGGAGCAGTTCGGACATGTCATCCACCTTTTTCATAACCTCGTCGGCCTGATCGCTCTTGCCCAGAGCCCTTAAGATATCGGCGTACTCCCTGCCGTATCTCACAAACATGCCACCGATGAACACCGACTCTGCCACAGGTCCCTCGGAGGGGCCGAAGGTCTGGAAGGATTCACCGGGCTGTGTGGAATGACAGTTAAGATTAAGGCAGTCATTCCAGTCCGCCCTGCCGATAAGCGGCAGTCTGTGAGGACCTCTGTGGGTATCGGTGTAATTAAACGAACGGTTCAGATGCTCAAGCAGGGGCTGTGCCTTACTCTCATCATTATCAAATGGAACCATCTCATCCAGTATGCTGTAATCGCCGGTCTCCCTGATATATGCACTGGTACCGGCTATGAGCCACAAGGGATCATCATTGAATCCGGAGCCTATGTCCGAATTGCCCTTCTTGGTCAGAGGCTGATACTGATGATATGCAGATCCATCCTCAAACTGTGTGGAAGCGATATCTATGATCCTCTGACGGGCCCTGTCGGGAATGAGATGAACGAAGCCCAGCAGATCCTGACATGAATCCCTGAAGCCCATGCCTCTGCCTATACCTGACTCATAATAGGAAGCGGACCTTGACATATTGAAGGTCACCATGCACTGATACTGATTCCAGATATTCACCATGCGGTTAACCTTGTCGTTTGACGTATTCACCGTATATTTGGCCAGAAGAGAATCCCAGTATTCACGCAGCACCTGATATGCCTTATCCACGTCTTCATCGCTCTTATATCTGTCGATGATCTCATAGGCCTTCTTCTTGTTTATGACGCCCTTTGACTCCCACTTTTCCTCTTCCTTATTCTCCACATATCCCAGGATAAAGATGAAGCTCTTACTCTCACCGGGAGCGAGGCTTATATCCAGCTGCTGGGATGCGATGGGGCTCCAGCCGGAAGCCACAGAATTTGTGCACTTACCCTCAAATACAGCCTGAGGTTCGGAAGGTCCGTTATATGCGCCCAGGAACTGCTCCCTGCCGGTATCAAAACCCGCGATGGGGGCATTCACCGAATAGAATGCAAAATGATTCCTGCGCTCCCTGTACTCTGTCTTATGGAAGATGACCGAATCCACTATCTCCACTTCACCCGTGGAAAAATTCCTCTGGAAATTCTTCATGTCATCATCAGCGTTCCACAGACACCACTCAAAATATGAGAAAAGCTTTATGTCCTTTTTCTCAGAAGATGTATTGGAAAGCTTAACCCTGGATATCTCACAGTTCTCACCCATGGGAACAAAGGTCAGGATATCTGCGCTCACTCCGTTTTTAGAAGATGCGAATTTGGAATAACCCATTCCGTGTCTGCACTCATAGGAATCAAGTTCCGTCTTGACAGGCTGCCAGCCGGGATTCCATACCGTGTCACCGTCCTTTATGTAAAAGTATTTTCCGTTAGTGTCGCCGGGGCAGTCATTGTATCTGTAGCGGGTTATACGAAGAAGTTTAGCATCCTTAAAAAAGCTGTAGCCACCACAGGTGTTTGATATCAGAGAAAAGAACTCTGTATTTCCCAGATAGTTGATCCAGGGAAGCGGCACCTTCGGTGTCGTAATGACATATTCCCTGTTTTCATCATCAAAAAACCCGTATTTCATATCACCTCTCCTCTCCTTCTTAACAAAAAATGACGGTCACAAAAACCGTCATACATTATAACCCATATACGATTAAAAATCTACCTTGAAATAAGATGAAAATAAAGATAAAATGTATTCCGGCTGCGGTAGTCCGCAGCCGGTATGAGGGGAGTATAAAAGGGTCGGAGGCGGCTAATCCGCTTCCTAATGAATATATTACCACATTTGCCCCCAAAAATAGTGAACAATTCGTGAACAATCGGTGAAAACAGTATGGAATTATACAGTCTCACGGCCCCCTGCCACTTCGGTTTAGAGGCCGTCCTGAAAAAGGAAATATATGACATGGGTTACGACATAACCCGGGTTGACGACGGCAGGGTGACCTTTGAGGGAGATGCCGAGGCCATCGCCAGAGCCAATATTTTTTCAAGAAGCGCAGAGCGCATCCTAGTAGAGTGCGCAGCCTTTAAAGCGGAAAGCTTTGAAGAGCTCTATGACAAAACCAGAGCCCTTGACTGGAGCCGCTTCATACCTCAGAACGGAAAGTTCTGGATCACAAAGGCTTCCAGCGTAAAGTCAAAGCTCCACTCTCCCTCCGACATCCAGAGCATCATGAAAAAAGCCATGGTGGACAGCCTTAAGGAAAGTTATCACACCGGCTCGCTTTTGGAAGACGGGGCAGAATATCCTTTCCGCGTTTTCATTAAAAAGGACATGGTGACCATAGGTCTTGACACCACCGGTGAGTCCCTGCATAAGCGTGGCTACCGCAAGCTCACCGCCAAGGCTCCCATCGCCGAGAATCTGGCTGCCGCCCTCATCAGTCTCACCCCCTGGAACAAAGACAGGGTGCTGGCGGACCCCTTTTGCGGATCCGGGACCTTTCCCATCGAGGCCGCGCTTATGGCTGCAAACATAGCCCCGGGAATGAAGCGTCGCTTCCGTGCCCAGACCTGGGAAAATCTCATGGCCAAAAAACTTTGGAAGGACGTTTTTGACGAAGCAAAGGATCTGGTTGATCTGTCCTGTCATCCCGACATAACGGGAACTGACATAGACCCTTCCATGATCGACATAGCAAAACAGAATGCAAAACTGGCAGGCGTGGATAAACTGATAAGTTTCAGGCAGTGCGATGTGGCGCAGTTTTCGCATCCAGCATCATACGGTTTCATGATAACCAATCCGCCCTACGGCGAGCGTCTCATGGGCGAAGAGGATGTGCGCCCCCTTTATGACAGTTTAAGGAAAACCTTTAACTCACTTGACAAATGGTCACTGTATGTAATAACTTCCTATGAGGGCACACAGACGGCCCTAAAAAAGAAGGCAGCCAAAAACCGCAAACTCTACAACGGAATGATAAAGACTTACTTTTATATGTTCCCGGGAGAGAGGCCCGCAAAAGATCACTCAGAATAAAGAAGGATATTATAATTATGGCAGAAACCAAAAAACTGATACTTGCAAGTTCAAATAAAGGAAAGATCAGGGAGATCAAAGAACTCCTCCCCGACTATGAGATACTGTCCATGGCAGAAGCCGGCTTTGAGGGCGACATCGAAGAAAACGGAACCACCTTTGAAGAAAACGCCATGATCAAGGCCCACGCCGTATGGGAAAAGACCGGCCACACTGTTCTGGCCGACGACTCGGGACTCGAAGTGGACGCCATAAACAAAGAACCCGGAATCTATTCCGCCAGATATTTAGGAGAAGATACCCCCTTTGATAAAAAGATGGACGATGTCTTAAGACGCCTTGAAGGCATGCCACAGGATAAACGCACCGCCCGCTTCGTCTGCGCCATGGCCGCAGTTTTGCCCGACGGAACCGAAAAAACCGTCCGCGGCACTATGGAAGGCTTCATAGGATATGAAAAAAGAGGGACCAACGGCTTTGGCTATGACCCCATATTCGTGGTACCCGAATATGATCTCACTGTAGCTGAGCTTGACAGCGATCAAAAGAACAAAATAAGCCACAGAGGAATGGCTCTTAAGAAAATGAAGGAAGCTTTATCATGAAAATCCTGATAATCAGCGACAGTCACGGCAATTTCTCAGCCATAAGAAAAGTTTTATCCATGGAAAAGGATGCGCAGATGCTCATCCACTGCGGAGATATAGAAGGCGACGAAGATCTTCTGACTCAGACCTTTAAAGGCGGCGACGTAAAGATCGTCAGTGGCAACTGTGACCTCTTCTGCGTCCTGGAATCAGAGCTCATGTTCACGGTATGTAACAAAAAATTTATGTTGACCCACGGTCACCGCTACGGCGTATCCATGACTCCGGAGGTGCTTCTGGACGAGGCCATAAGCCGCGGCGCAGACTTCGTACTCTACGGTCACACCCACCGCCCCACCATTCTTTATCATCAGCAGATCACCGGCATCAATCCCGGCAGCGTCACCTATCCCCGTCAGGAAGGCCGCATGCCCACCTACGCCGTCATGGAGATCGACGAAAACGGCAAGGCCGATGTGGAGATAAGGTATTTATGAAACATGAAATGCCATGACAGCATATCTGTTTCGTAAATATCCGTTATCCGATCATCATCTGTTCTTACATTTACCATATTTATATTCTATCTCCCCCATACAATATAGTATTGACAATTCTTGATGTGTGATATATCATATCAATTAAACGAGTGTTTAATCGTTAAATCGAAACCAATATCAAACATAGGAGGTTCAAAATGAAAAAAACATATTCAATCGAAGTAGACTGCGCAAACTGTGCAAACAAAATGGAGGAAGCCACCAAAAAGACTCCCGGCGTAAAGGACGCTGTGGTAAACTTCATGACACTTAAGATGAACGTGGAATTTGATGAAGGCGCAGATGAAAAAGCAGTCATGAAGGAAGTCCTCAAAAACTGTAAAAAGGTAGAGGACGACTGCGAGATATTCTTTTAATAAAACTGCCCATATGTCATCCTGAACGTAGTGAAGGATCTTACTTTACTTCTTAATACATATACAGGAGAAAACAGTGACTAAGAAACAGAAAAAGATGCTCATCCGCATCATAATAACAATAATACTCATGGTGCTGCTCCACATAGCCTACGAAGCCTTCGGAGCACCGGCGGATCCCGTGACTGGCAAGACCACCTCCCGGTGGATCGTAACGGAGCCTGTCTGGTTCATTTTGTACATGATCCCCTATCTCATCATAGGTCATGACATCCTGAAAAAAGCCTTCAAGGGCATCATGAACCGTCAGGTATTCGACGAGAATTTCCTCATGGCCATAGCCACCCTGGGAGCCATCGGCATCGCCCTGATACAGCAAAACGGCGAATATACAGAGGCCGTTGCGGTCATGCTGTTTTACCAGACAGGTGAACTGTTCCAAAGCTATGCCGTGGGCAAGAGCCGTCGGAATATAAGCGCCCTTATGGACATCCGTCCCGATCACGCCAATCTCGTAACGGAAAACGGCTTCGACACCGTAGATCCCGACGAGGTAAAGACGGGCAGCATCATACTGGTACAGCCCGGAGAGAAAATCCCCATCGACGGTCGCATCGTATCCGGCGAGACTACGCTAAATACCGGCGCTCTCACCGGCGAAAGCCTGCCAAAGAGCGTACGTGAAGGCGATGATGTCATCAGCGGCTGCATAAACATGACCGGCGTCATAAAAATACAGACCACAAGGGAATTCGGAGAATCCACTGTTTCAAAGATCCTGGATCTGGTGGAGAACTCATCCTCCAGAAAATCCAGATCCGAAAACTTTATCTCCAGATTTGCAAAGTACTACACTCCCATCGTCTGCTACGGAGCGCTGGCACTGGCACTGCTCCCTCCCATTGTATTGATGATCACGGGAAACGATCCCAAATGGAGCACATGGATATACAGGGCACTGACTTTTCTGGTGATCAGCTGTCCCTGCGCGCTGGTCATCAGCATCCCCCTTACATTTTTCGCGGGCATCGGCGGAGGAAGCCGGGCCGGCATACTGATAAAGGGCTCCAATTATCTGGAGCAGCTTTCAAAGATCAAAACCGTGGCCATGGACAAGACAGGCACCATGACAAAGGGAGTGTTCGAGGTATCCGGCATCCATCACAGCAGCATAGAAAACGAAAAGCTGCTGGAATATGCAGCCCTGGCCGAAAGCTTTTCCACCCACCCCATATCACTGAGCATCCGTAAGGCCTATCTGGATAACCTGATATGGACCATAGATGAAAAAACGGGGGAAGCCATTCCCAAACAGCCGGACGAGGGTCAAAAGGAAAAGCGCACCCTGGATACCTCCCGGGTGGAAAGCGTGGAGGAGATCGGCGGAAACGGCGTCCTGGCCATAGTGGATAAAAAGCAGATCGCTCTCGGAAACCGTAAGCTGATGGACAGACAGGGCGTGACATTTAAGGAATGCCACCATAACGGAACCGTGATCCACGTAGCCATAGACGGCGTATACTCAGGACACATAGTCATATCCGACGTGATAAAGCCAACCGCTAAAGAGGCCATCAGGGCCATGCACGCAGAGGGCGTCAACACCTGCATCATACTCACAGGAGATTCAAAGCATGTAGCCGAAAGCGTGGGAAAAGAGATCGGCGTGGACAAAGTGTATGCGGAGCTTCTGCCCGAAGACAAGGTCAGCATAGTCGAAGAACTCTTATCCAAAAAGACAGACAAAAGCGCCCTCGCCTTCGTGGGCGACGGAATAAACGATGCTCCCGTTTTATCAAGGGCGGATGTGGGCATTGCCATGGGCGCCCTCGGATCGGACGCAGCCATAGAAGCGGCGGACATCGTACTCATGGATGACGACCCGCTTAAGATCGCCCGGGCCATCGCCATCTCCCGCAGGTGCATGCGTATCGTATATGAAAACATATATTTTGCCATCGGGATCAAGGTGCTATGCCTTATCTTAGGAACCATAGGTCTTACAAATATGTGGCTGGCAGTTTTCGCCGACGTAGGCGTGATGGTACTGGCAGTGCTCAATGCGCTACGTGCGCTGAGGCTTCCCCGTGTGTGAGACCCGTACCTGTAAAAGACAGACACAGTCCATCTTCCAAAAAGATCCTTCGGCTAAAGCCTCAGGATGACAGAGGACAAATTGAATTGAAATTATATCAGGCGTATAACATAAAAAAGATATGAAAAACGAAGAATTCAAACTCCCCCACTCACACGGAGAAACCGAAAATATAAATGAAATGGAAAACACCCTTTCAAAGACCGGATGCTTTGAAAGGGTGACAGATATTTTCAGTCAGGTCAGCGACCCCAACAGACTTAAGATATTCTGGCTGCTGTGCCATTATGAAGAGTGCGTGATAAACATCTCAGCCATCATGCACATGAGCTCCCCTGCCGTCTCACACCACCTCAAAACCCTGAAGAGCAGCGGCTTGATCACAAGCCGCAGAGAGGGCAAGGAAGTATACTATAAAGCCGCGGACACACCCGTCTGCCATATGCTCTTATCCGCCACGGAAGAACTCATGGAAGCCACCTGCCCCATTCACGGCCTGCCGATGTAGTCATCTGTTTATCATCTCGTGTTATACTCTTTCCGATAGGTCCTACCTGTTCAAAGCCTCCATACATAGACATTGTGTAAGCACCATGGCGTTCATGATCGTGGCGATCACATGTTGCCTCGCCAACTTCTTTAAGTGTTCCTGCCAAATATGATTTAATGGCTTCATCAACGTTTCCGGATGCATTCTGATCGGGTAAGCTTATAGAAGCAAAGAAGGTGCGATCGAAACGCCCGGTTCCTTGCTATAAGGGATAACAGTCGCCTGAAAGGCATGATACAGATCTGATTTTCCGGGCCATACCGTGACTGTCAACCTGTTATTCCGATCAAGCTGATGGAACCACGATCCGTTTTCATGGTCAACCACCTTTTCGTCAAGATACTGCATGAACATCGCATAATCCTCTGCATAGCGTTCCTTACCGGTTATCCTATACAGGATCGCCGAGGTATTGATCGCCTCCGCAAGCGTCCAGTGCATGCGGTCATGCACGACGGGTGTTCCGTTCCAGTCAGTCGTGTAACAGATACCGGGGGCACCATCCGCAAACCAGCCGTCTGAAACAGCACGGTCATACAGATTCACCGCCGCTTCGATATATTGTCCGCAGGTCTGCTTATCCTCCCGATGTGCGGACAAAGCATACTGCACGATCAGTCTTGCCCACTCAATACCATGACCGGGCGTAGCGCCAAAAGGTTTAAACGGATCAGCCGGTCTCTCCCGGTTCAGCATAAGATCCGGCTTCCATTCCTTGTTAAAATGCTCCGGAATGCGCCAGTTGTTCTCACCGGCCCACTTAATGACATGATCAATGATGCGTCCCGCCCGTATCCTGAATGCTTCATTCTGAAGGACATCGGCAGCTGCCAGATGCGCCTCTACCGAATGCATATTGGAATTGACGCCTCTGTAATCGGAAAGTACGGTAAACTCCGTATTCCACACATCCGCTGCCATTCCTTCCCGCTCATCCCAAAAATAACGGTCATATACCTCATAAGCATGTCGAAGCAGTTCATCCGCACCATCCGCATGGATCAGGCGTGCCGAGGAGGCCGCCAGAATAACAAAGGCATGCGTATAGCACATCTTATCGGGAAGTGCGCATCCATCTGCTGTAACCCCCGCATACCAGCCATCGTTTCGATCATCATGCAGCTCTCCGAGAATGCCCCGTATCGCAGCTTCAGCAAGCTGTTTGCTTCCTTTGCGTCCTAAGATCTCTCCCATACTGTAAACATGAGCCATCCGACAGGTGATCCATGTTTCGCGCGGTCTGTCCGTCCACGGAGTACCATCATCGCCCAGATAATACGCGCTGCCGTTCTCAGATGCAAACCGACACCCGAATGAAAGCAGATCGTCGCGTAACGCACATAAAAACTCTTTGTTTTCAATTGTATCTATTTCATATTTTTTCATTATCATCTCTTTTCCAATCAAAGTAGACGGTCATAAATCTATCTGTTTCCGATCAGATCCATGATCTCGGGAAGAGACGGCATAACACGAAGCGCCCCTCTTCTGGTCGTAATGATCGATGCTGCAGCATTCGCAAATGTGAGCATTTCAGAAAGATCCGCCTCTTTAAGACCCTTAAGGCCCATTCTGAGAATAAAATGCAGAATGCAGCCGCCGAATGTATCGCCTGCACCTGTCGTTTCGATGGTATTATTCTGCAGGAAGGGAGTCGCCTCGACCTTCATATATCCTGCCTGATCCGGATTCTCTTTATAAAAGGCCATACTGCCGTTTTTCCCTAAAGAAACCGTGATCAGAGAAATCGCAAAACGCTCAAATATCCACTCTACGCCCTCTGTATAATCTTCTTTACCGGTAAGCCATTGTATCTCGTTATCCGATATCTTGAGTACATCACAGTAGGAAAGTCCCTTTAAGACCTGTTCGCGTGCAGTATCCATGGAGTCCCAGAGAGGCTCTCTGATATTCGGATCGAACGATATGATCGCACCTGATGTTTTGGCTTCATCCAATGCAAAAAGCGTCGCCGCCCTGGTCAGTTCATGCGTCATTGATAAAGTACCGAAATGAAAGATGCGCGCAGAATGAATGAGATCTGTGTCAACATCCGACTTCCCGAGCATCATATCGGCACCCGGATTGCGATAGAATGAAAAATCACGATCGCCATCTTCAAATGTCTTGACAAAAGCAAGTGTCGTACGCACATCGGGATCAATAATAAGACCTTTCGGATCGATTCCCACCTCTTCAAGCACTGCTTTCAGCTCATGACCGAAAATATCATCACCGACTTTACCGATAAAGGCTGTTTTGTGTCCAAGCTTATTCAGCATCGCCAGAACATTGCAGGGGGCACCGCCGGGATTGGCTTCATACAAAGCGTTCCCCTGGCTCGATATTCCGTTAATAGTCATGTCGATCAGAAGTTCTCCCAATGCGACTACGTCAAGCGTTTTGTCCATGTCATCATCCTCCGCTGTTTTATTTAGTTATTCTGTATCAGATATGCTCTGATTCTTTTGCCATAAATCACTATCCATTTCCAACTATGCTTAAAGTATATTAACAGCGTAAATGCTTTATCTCTTTTACATATTAAAGTGGTTCCTGTATCCTGTCAACAATGTCTCGTAGCACGATCCGAATCAGAATAATACACAAAAACACCGAATCGACACATTTTTTAGGTAAAATACTCCGATATGGTGAAATAATGTAAACGCCAAATTCCGGGAGCATATGATGAAAAAGAAAGTAAAACGATCCTTAAGCACACATTTTACGATAGTCTTTATTTTGACTTTAATGGTTATAATCTTTTTCTGTATGCTGCTCAATTCCACCATGATCGAAAGGTTCTATCGGAACGGCAAAAAGAACGCCGTGATCAAGTGCTACAGCCAGGTCAACGATCTGTTCAACAACGAAGAGATTCCCTTTAACACCGAAGAATTCGATAATGAATTTTCCAGGATCACCACCAATGAAAACGTATCAATAACCGTGGTGAATTCATCTCTAAACATAGTGAAATCCTCTGTTCCAGCCAACAATAAAATGATCCAAAGGCTGGTATCCTACGTCCTTAAAAACGATCCCAACTATCTCTTTGAAGATAATTCCGGCGGCGATATCATCTTTGAGGCCACCGACACCTATGAGATACGAATGACCCATGATCCCCGCATGAAAAATGACTTCATTGAGCTCATCGGCACCATGGACAACGGCGACATAGTCTATATCAGATCCGCCATGGAAGGTATCAGATCAAATATCAGACTCTCCAACCGTTTCCTTTTATTTATATCCATAATGGCTGCCATCTTTGGTGGCATACTGATCCTCTTTGTCTCAAAGCAGATAACAAAGCCCATCCTCAAGCTGGCGGAGCTTTCTGAGAGAATGACCAACCTGGATTTTGAGGCCAAGTATGAGGGCCATGACAACAATGAGATAGGCTATCTGGGAGAGCGCATGAATAAGATGAGCAGCACTCTGGAAAGCACCATCACGGAACTCAAAAATGCAAACAACGAGCTCAAGGACGATCTGGAAAAAAGGGAGCACCTGGATGCCATGCGTTCTGATTTCATCTCAAATGTATCACATGAATTAAAGACTCCAATCTCCATAATCCAGGGATATGCGGAAGGCTTGAAGGATGATATAAGCGACGATCCCGAGAGCCGTGAATACTACTGCGACGTGATCATAGATGAAGCTGCCAAAATGAACAGGATGGTAAAAGATCTGCTGACCTTAAATCAGCTTGAATTCGGAAATGACGCCATAAATCTGGAGCGCTTTGACATAATGGAAATGATCAGGAACTACATCCAGGGCGCCAGCATCCTGGCCGAAGATGCCAAGGTAAATTTAAGTTTTGATACACAGGATCAGCTTTACGTATGGGGAGATGAATACAAGATTGAAGAAGTGGTCATGAACTATTTCACAAACGCTGTCCATCATGTGAGCAAAGGTGGCGATATCATGATCAAAACCGTCAGAACCGAGGACGGTCATGTGCGTGTGAGCGTCATCAATTCAGGAGACACCATAAGCGAAGATGACCTCTCACAGATCTGGGTCAAATTTTATAAGGCTGACAAATCGAGAAGCCGTCAGTACGGCGGCAGTGGAATAGGTCTTTCCATAGTAAAAGCCATCATGGAAGCCCATCACCAAAGGTATGGTGTGATCAACCACGATGGCTCTGTAGAATTTTATTTTGAACTGGATCCGGCCTGAAATCTTTAATTATGGATCGTCCATGCAGCCGGTCTGTCAATTTAGATCAGTTTCATATTCTCAGAAGAATACTTCGCCCTCAAAATTATCCTTGAAGAACTCGCTATCCTGATCTGCACCATCTGCATCAGTAGCGTCCTTTTCTTCTTCCTGACTATCGACAGGATCCTCATCATAGAATTCTTCATCGAAGAAGGATTCATTTTCCTTATCTTCTGTCGCAGCCTCTCCTTCAGTTGATTCCTCATCGAAGAACTCCGGCTCAGCATCCTCTTCAGTTTCTTCTGCTTTTGTCTCTTCCGCCGTTGTTTCCTCTAATACTGTCTCTTCCGGCTCTTCTTCAAAGAAATTTTTAATTCCGTCTATAGCTGCGGCAACAGCTTCTCCTATTTTTTCTTCGACAGTTTTTTGCGGTTCCGTGATCTCATCTTCTGAAACAACCGTCTTTTGAGCAACGGTTTCTTCTTCTGCAACCGGAGCTTCTTCCTTCGTCTCTACTATTTCTTCTGTTATCAAAGACTCCTGTTCCACAGAGATTTCTTCGAATGACTTAGGTTCAACAACCGGCTCCGAAACTTCCTCAACCTTATCCTCACACTCTCCTGACATCAGCTCGCTGATCTCAGAAAGAATATGATATGCCACATCTTCCTTATCCATCAAAGGAAGAGCCTTAGTCTCATCCTTTGTTATGATAGTCACCACGTTTGTGTCACCTTTAAACCCCGCTCCGGGAGTCCTCAGGTCATTGGCCACTATCATATCCACATTTTTCTTTGTGAGCTTGGCCTTTGAATTCTCTATTACATTTTCCGTTTCCATGGAAAAGCCGCAGAGAAACTGATCCTCTCTTCTGTGGCTTCCCAGGTATCCCAGGATATCCTCTGTACGATCAAGGGGAATGGAAAACTCCTCCGCACTCTTTTTTACCTTTTCATCATACACCCGGGAAGGGGTATAATCGGCCACCGCTGCAGCTTTTATGATGATATCCTGCTCATCCGCGCGGCTCTTTACCGCCTCAGCCATATCGGCCGCAGACTCTACGTCTATACGCTCCACGCCCACAGGCTGTGAAAGAGCTGTGATACCGGATACCAGAGTGACCCGGGCTCCCATTCCTGCAGCCACCTTTGCCAGGGAATAGCCCATCTTACCTGATGAATTATTGGAGATGAATCTTACAGGATCTATCTTTTCACGGGTAGGACCTGCCGTCACCAGCACCTTCTTTCCCGCCAATTTTTTCTCAGTAAGGGCCAGAACTATATGCTCAAACAAAACTTCAGGCTCAGGAAGCTTACCCTCTCCCTCATCGCCGCAGGCAAGGCGCCCACTGCCGGGAGTGATCACCTTCATGCCATACTTCTCCAAAGTAGCCAGATTATCCTGAGTGATGGGATTTTGATACATCCGGGTATTCATGGCCGGCGCGAAAAGCTTGGGACAGTCACAGGCCAGAATGGTGGTGCTGAGCATATCATCCGCCAGACCATGAGCCGCCTTTGCGATCATATTTGCACTGGCGGGAGCCACGACCAGAAGATCTGCCTCCTTAGCCAGCTGCACATGCTCCACGCTGTATTTAAAATTCCTGTCAAAGGTATCCACCAGACACTTCTCACCGGTAAGTGTCTCAAAAGTGATGGGATTGACAAAATTTGTAGCGTTGTCAGTCATGACCACCGTCACCTTTGCCCCCTGCTTTATGAGCATGCTGCAAAGTGAGGACGCCTTATATGCGGCGATGGATCCGGTGACACCCAGTACGATCCTCTTATCCTTAATCCTGTTCATGATCCCCAATACCTCCCCTTATGTTACTTTGATGAAGTGTTCTTTTCATAAATGAAGCCCAGTCCCTTAAGAGTAAGCTCATTATCTATTATTATCTCATGCCTGCACGAAGGAATGATGGCAGGTGCCAGACCGCCCGTAGCCACTATTTTGGTCTCATAGCCCAGTTCCTCCCACATACGATCTATGATACCGTCCATCGCTCCGGCCTGCCCGATTATTATACCACCTTTCATACATTCTATGGTATTTTTTCCTATCATTTTTGAAGGAACTTCCAGAGCGATCCTGGGAAGCTGTGATGTGCGGTTTACCAGAGAATCCAGCGATACCCTGACTCCGGGCAGGATCATACCGCCCACATAATTGCTCTTATCATCCAGCACCGAAACCGTGGTGGCGGTTCCCATATCGATCATAATAAGGGGAGCGCCGTAACACTTATAACCTGCCACTGCATTTACTATAAGGTCAGAGCCCACAGTGGCGGGCGCATCCATCAGAATGTTGAGTCCGGTCTTTATCCCGGGGCCCACTATGAGTGGCGTGTGGCCAAAGAACTTCTCTATAGCTGTCCTGATCACCCAGTTTAAAGGCGGCACCACGGAAGACACGATACTGCCGGATATACTTCTCTTATCAATCTCATGAAGATCCAGGAGAGCGTCTATCTGAACCACATATTCCAGCTCGGTCTTAAGCACATCCGTGGAGATGCGCTCCACAAAAAGGATGTCCTCACCTTCTATGCAGCCTATAACTATATTTGTATTTCCTATGTCTATTGCGAGTATCATTTGTTTCTCCCCCGTCAAAAAAGTCCTTCGACAAAAATAAATTTGATTTCAACTCACTCCAAAGTCCGCCTGCCTGCGCGAGATATACTTTACTAAAACTTCCCACTTGATGATAAAATAGGCAATTTATGTCATTCTGAGCGCAGCGAAGAATCTTTATAAAGATGACCTTTTTAAATCCTTTAACTCTTTCAGGATCCTTCGTTTCACTCAGGATGACATGTGGGAAGTTTCAGT
>Ga0247608_10004468_pt1 | contig 15616 bp, 10 predicted proteins | sample 176DNAGHGlowgp2_FD_193490 | JGI IMG/M metagenome (GOLD analysis project Ga0247608, IMG submission 193490) | Sheep rumen microbial communities from Palmerston North, Manawatu-Wanganui, New Zealand - 1766 DNA GHGlow gp2 | ecosystem: Host-associated > Mammals > Digestive system > Stomach > Rumen ... | reverse complement strand
AATCCCTATATATCCCACTGCACTCAGTTGTTGTGCAGCCGAATCAGGCTTTACGTTAGTTATCTGCATAAATACAGGGTTGGAATTCAGCGTCACCCTGCTCTGCAAACCCACATCACTCATCACACCATAGGCACGTTGCTCTGCAGGCGACAACGTAAACTTCGCTGACGAGTGAGCCTTCAGGGCCTCGTTAATATTTCCATAGCCCGACGTCATTTGCTGAGCAAGGACTACCGTGGCTAATGAAAACAATGATATAATTGATAATAATATCTTCCTCATTCCTTATTTTATATTAATATACAGTTCAAGACCGAAGTAAGGATCGTGCCATTCACGTTGCGTTATCTTCGAACCATTAACGTATGTAGGGCTGATGTCGAGCAGGCCGTTGACGAAGAACGACAGTTTCGTGCCGTGCTTGAATTCCTTGGTAGCCTTGATGTTCCACAAGAGCGACACCGGTTTCTTCGTCTCTGCGTATTTCGACGGTTGCAGAGTCTTCTTGAGGTATCTGTAAGTAGGATCGTCGGCATTTATCAATGCCACGATGTCGTCACCCACATCATACACGTTGCCGCTGAAGTCCATATAGCGTTGCGGTATAAGGTTACGGTTGTCTTCATAGCGCGAAGTGTTAAACCATACTATCTGGAAGAAGTTGGTGAGGAAGAGCTTAAACTTCGATATATGGGTGTTGAACCATATATTTGAATTGAGACGCTTGTATATCTTACGCTCGTTGTTGTCGAATATACCTACATACGGATATTCCTTGCCCCCAATCTTCACACCTGGATAATAATAGCTCGGCATAGATGACGCATACTCCGTATGGTAGTATGCACCGTTTATCTCAATTGTGGTGAGCAACGGCTTTATCTTCGGAAATATTATGCGATACTCCAAGCCTTGCTTTGTAACCTTGCTTGAGTTCATCACCATACTTGTCGTGGTGAATATGCTGTACTTCTCTTGTATATAGTCATCCTTCTGCGGAATACGACCGCTGATGTCCACGCCCTCCTTCAATGTAGAGTAGAGGTCATAGGTCAACGGATAGTACTGCGAGAAATACTCAAATCCATTGTCCGCTTTCTCATGAAAAGCCGTAAGCGACATGCTGAAGCCTTTGTAATCCATGTCATAGCCAAACTCAAGCTTGCGGTTTTTGTTAGCCTTCAGGTTACGATTAGTCACATCGAATATATTTGTGTATGTTATCAGGTGACGATACTGCGGCTCGTTGGTATAGGCATTGAGCATATAGAAATCCTTATACACCTTCTCTGGATACAGATAGTCCAACGTCGGCATCTTGCTTTCCTCACCATAGCCGAAGCGTATAGTATGCCTAAGGTTCCTACCCATAGTGTACGACAAGTTTATTCGTGGGTCTGCCTGCACATGGTGACATAGGTAATAGTCTGACGGCAGGTTAGCCAGAGCAGACATACGTCCGCCAAACGAAAGCAATACGACATTGCTCACGCCGTCATCATATATAAAGTCTGCCTGCGCATACAGCGCACCCGTACCAAGTGATGGTATGGCATAGTTCGGACGTGGGCGCATATAGGAGTTATCATACGGAAACGGCGGACGTGTCTCGTCTTCTATCACAGCTCCCTTGCCATGGTTCTTCACGTTGGTGTATTCCGCACCATACTGCAGGTTGAACATTGCATGGCGGAACATCTGCACATGAGACGTTGCATGCAACTGTGCATATATGTTCAGCGGCTGATTATCTATATAGAAGTCGCTGTAATACTTACGCGGCAGATACATTCCCTCATGCTCTCCCTCATCGTAAGCCAGAGGAATGTTCAGCGGTCCTGTGCCAGATAGCACCATACGGTGACGCGTGACCTTATCACGTGTATAGTCAGCAGAGAGCACCATCTCTAATTGCTCAAGCCATTTTCTTCCAAGTGTCAGGTTGCCCTTCAGCATCAGTGCCGTGCGCGCATAGTCAGCCTTATAGGTTTCGTCATACTCATACGTCAGCTCGTCCTTCTTCATCTTGCTCATGGTGATGGTCTGGCTAAGACGGCCGTCGAGGTCAAGCGTGTAGTTTCCAAGCTTCACCTTGTTATTATAATATACCTGCCCCGTCATTCGCGAGAACTTATCCATTTCCTCGCGTATATCATCAATGGAGTATAGGTAATCCACGCCAACATGCAGCGTACCGCTTTCTTCGCCCAGGCGAAATCCCTTACCTACGTATGCCAACGTATTCTTCAGGTCGCTCTTCAAGCGAATGCGCAACGGAGTGACACCATGCTTTGACGATATACTTATCATTCCACTCGAGAGGTTGCCGTAACGGGCAGACGATATGCCACGCGTAAACTCCACACTCTGTATGTGGTCTGTTGAAATCATACGCATATCAGCACCTTGGTTAGTACCCGTCCTGCTGCGAATCTCGCTGTCGTAGCTGCCCGAACTATTCTCCGTCACGCCTACCAATTGCGTGCGGACGCCATCGTTTGTCATGGGTGCACCATCAGTAACTATACCTACACCCAGCGAAGTATTGGCATCGCTGCCTACCTGTCGCGAGGATATCTGCGAAAACTGTGTAAGGTTATTCTCCTTATACACACTGCCGGGCAACAGCAGCATGACATCTGCAAGCGAAGTGGGCTGTATATATTCCAGTGCTGACTCATCAATCAGCACCTTGCCATGACGACTTTTCTTTGCCATCACCTGAAACTCCTGAAGTGCTATGCTGTTGCTGTGTATCTTCAGCGAAAGGGGCGACATGCCTTGTGACGCAACGAACGTATGGTTCAACGTTGCATATCCCAGGCACTCTACTTTCAGTTCATGCCTGCCTTCCGGTACATTATGCAATTCAAACACGCCGTTTACGTCGCATATCGTGCGAAGCTCCTGTTTTTCTATACCTACGATGGCGAAGCTTGCAGCCTCGCCATCGTTTTCTGTTGTAATTTTTCCTTTTACCACACATGTCTGTGCATGAATTTCCGCTTTACAGAACATGAGGGTAAAGAGTATCATGATATTTAATATTCTCATCTTCCTTGATATTTCATCTGCTATAATGAGATGACCATGATGATGGGTATTCTCTTATTTGTTTCTCCAACCTAAAGGGAATGCATTCTGTGTAAGTCCTGCAGCCTTACGGTCGTTTACATTCTGCATATCAGCCTCACTATCGTTGGTGTCCTGATAGAATATCCTGTCACCGACCTTTACCTCCTTGCGTATGCAGAGTTCCTGACGATGACAACCATTTACGAGGAACTTGCCACGGTCAACGACCTCTGGTATTACACGTGTCTTTACATCCTGCGGAACATCGCTGGTCTGTATGCCGTCAATAATGCTACTTGTTTCTACCGACCATATCTGTGTCTCAACGTCACCTTCATTCGTGGTCTGTGTGAACTTGCTCGTGTTAGCTGCTATGAACGCATCGATAGTCTCCTGCTTGCCATCCTTCAGACGGAACAGCAATGGTGATACGTAGCCACGTGGCTGGAAGAAGAAGCCGTATGAGTCGCCATTCTCTGAAATCAGCACGTTAGGGACAGATGGATTGTCAACATCGCTTGCGTCCGGACCATAGAATATCTCATAGTCGGCACCGCTGAGGTCAACAGCATGGTCGTATGCCACCTCTACATCTATCACGTTGCCTTCATCATCCTTGCCCTGCATGGTTGCAACCACTTCTGCATGGTTCACGGCAGTGAATGCTATCACAAGTTTCTCACCTGGTGCCACAGGCACGTCGGTGCCGTTACCTGGTATTGTGATAAATCCGCCTATTGGCACACGGTTAGGATAGTATGAGTCATACCAAGGTTTCTTGTCCCACCATGAGATATGCATGGTAACAGCGACACATACGCCGTCAGCATACAATGTTTCATTTGTAGGGTTGAAGAGTACTATGTACTGGTCTGGGTGCATCATACGTCCGGAGTTTGTCTCGCCATTGAAGAACACCTCTGAGAAAATGAAGTCCTTGCCCAATGCGCTTGCCGGCAGCGAACTGACTTTGCCCTCTACGCTCTGACCATTCTGAGTAAGTGCTACGTTCTCCATGCGCAGTGAAACGATAACATCTTCATCCTGCTCGTTCTTCACCGTCTTGTCAATAGAGATGTTGTAGGTACCTGGGGTAAGCTTTGCGTTAGCCACGCCCTCCGCGTTGAGGACAAATGACTTTGCATCCTGATTTCTCACCTCGGTAAATGTAACCGTCGCACCTTCAAGGGCACTGATGTCAAGGGTTCCCTCTACAGCCGGAGCCGCATTGAAGAGTACGTTAATGTATGACTGTGCATCGTCATCATCGCTGCATGATGCCAGGAAAAGCGGACATACCAATGCCGCGAGCATCAATCTAAAGAAATTCTTTTTCATTTGTTGTGTAAGTTGTTATCCTAATTATTACTTATTACTTATTCTCCTTATGACAGCCGCCTTCGCCTTCCTTGTGCTTGCCGCATCCGCCACCTTCGCCATGCTTCTTGCAGCCACCACACTTCTTGGCTATCTCTGCATTGAACTTTGCATCTGTCAGCACCTTGAGCAAGGCTTCTGCGGTAGTGCTCTTCTCATCGTATGACACGCAGACCGTTTTGTTTTCAATGTCAACCTTTACCTCCTTTACGCTTCCAGTTTCCTTCAAGGTCTTCTCTACGCGGTTTGCACAATTCTGACAGTGCATGTTACTTATTGCAAACTTTACGTTGTCAGCCATTGCCGACATGGCAAGCATGCTTGCCACAATAATCATGTTAATCTTTTTCATTTTTTGTTGTAATTTATCATATTTTAGAAATTGCGGCTGCAAAATTAAAAATATTCAGTGATTTAGGCAATAGCGACTCTTGAAATTACCTACAAATTAGGAAAGCACAAAATATGCTTTTTACCAACAAATTAGTACAGAAAACAAGTTGCGCAAACATGTCGCTCATCATTTCTTGGTACAACTACGAAACGTCTGTCTGCAGAATTCAAATAAACACGCAATGTCGATTTTGTCCTATTCCGACAATGTCCGCCACAGCGTGCTTCTTCTCTAAGGAAGCAGAGAGGTTTTTCAATAACGTAAGCTCTTGCTATGAATAACGGGGCTGCCCTGTATGAAAGAACGCAAAAAAAAGGTGCAGCATAGCATCACGCTACGCTACACCCAGCAAACTTAAACAACCAATAAAAGAAGTAGATTAGTCGTTTAATGATATTTTCTCTGCACGCCCATGCGTGACTTTATCTTATGAACAGCATCTCACGATACTTAGGAAGTGTCCATACCTCATCGTCAACCTTCGCCTCGAGCTTGTCAATGTGATAGCGTATGCTGTCCATGAGTGGCTCTACGGTGTCGTGGTAGGCAATGGCTTTCTCACGCTCAGACTCAATCTTGTTGGCTATCTTGCGGGCATCGGTAAGTTGCTGGCAGCCTTCCTCGATGGTCTTCACGCGCTGTGAAATCTCAGAGATGAGAGCCAGGTTGCTGGCAGCAACGGTCTTAAACTCATCGTCGGGCAGTATCTGCTTCAGTGATGCCACGTTCTGTGCCAGTTTGGTCTGGTAAGCCACTACCTGTGGTATGATGTGGTTGATGGAGAGGTCACCGAAGATGCGTGCCTCAATCTGAATCTTCTTGGTGTAGGTCTCCCACTTAATCTCGTTGCGTGCCTCGAGTTCCTTCTTTGTCATCACGCCGAGACTCTCAAACATCTGGATGGACTCCTTGTCGAGATAGCGGTCGAAAATCTTCGGACAAGACTTCTCAACGTCGAGTCCGCGCTTTGTAGCTTCCTCAACCCATTCGTCAGAATATCCGTTGCCGTCGAAGCGGATGGCCTTGCAGGTCTTGATGTCCTCACGCAATACGCTGATGATGGCGTGATACTTGGCAGTGTGACCAGTGCCCTCGGCATATTCAGGACGCTTTGCAAACTCGGCGATGCGTGCGTCAACGCGCTTCTTGAAGTCAGCAAGTGCCTCGGCAACGGCAGAGTTAAGCGCAATCATCGCACTGGCACAGTTGGCCTCAGAGCCTACGGCGCGGAATTCGAAACGGTTGCCGGTGAAGGCAAACGGAGAGGTGCGGTTGCGGTCGGTGTTATCGATGAGCAGTTCTGGGATTGAAGGGATGTCGAGCTTCAGTCCAGCCTTGCCGCTGATGGCGATGGTATCGTCGGTAGAGTTCTCCAGGTGGTCAAGAATCTCGGTGAGCTGCTTGCCAAGGAAAGAGCTGACGATAGCCGGTGGTGCCTCGTTGGCACCAAGGCGGTGAGCATTAGTAGCCGACATGATGGAAGCCTTGAGCAGTCCGTTGTGCTTGTAAACGCCCATGAGTGTCTCAACCACGAAGGTGACGAAGCGCAGGTTGCCTATTTCATCCTTTGCAGGAGCATGGAGCAGTATGCCAGTATCGGTTGACAAAGACCAGTTGTTGTGTTTTCCAGAACCGTTGACGCCGTCGAAAGGCTTCTCATGGAGCAGGCAGCGGAAGCCGTGCTTGCGTGCCACCTTCTTCATCAATGACATGATGAGCATGTTATGGTCAACGGCGAGGTTGGTCTCCTCAAAGATAGGAGCCAGCTCAAACTGGTTTGGTGCCACCTCGTTATGGCGTGTCTTGCAAGGAATGCCCAACTCCAGAGCCTGAATCTCAAGATCTTTCATGAAGGCAGCCACGCGCTCAGGTATTGCACCGAAGTAGTGGTCGTCCATCTGCTGGTCCTTTGCAGAAGAGTGCCCCATCAGCGTGCGGCCAGTAAGAAGGAGGTCTGGACGGGCAGAATACAATCCCTCGTCAACGAGGAAATACTCTTGTTCCCAACCAAGGTTTGACACAACCTTCTTTACGTCAGGGTTAAAGTAGTGTACCACCTCTGTGGCAGCCTTGTTGACAGCACTGAGAGCCTTCAGCAAAGGAGTCTTGTAGTCGAGAGCCTCACCTGTATAAGAGATGAATACCGTAGGAATCATCAGTGTGTCACCGATAACGAAGACCGGTGACGTAGGGTCCCAGGCAGAATAGCCACGAGCCTCAAAGGTAGAGCGTATGCCACCAGATGGGAATGAAGAAGCGTCAGGCTCCTGCTGAACGAGGCTCTTGCCCTCAAACTCTTCAATCATGCCACCCTTCCAGTCATGCTCCACGAAGGCATCATGCTTCTCGGCAGTAGTATCGGTAAGCGGCTGGAACCAGTGAGTGCAGTGAGTGACACCAAGTTCCATAGCCCACTGTTTCATGCCCTCAGCCACCTTGTCGGCAGTGGCACGATCGAGCGGAGCACCGTTGTCGATGACGTCAAGCATCTTGTCATACACCTTCTTTGGCAGGTACTTAAACATCTTCTGCTTATTAAACACATACTTGCCAAAAAACTCTGACGGACGTTCTGCTGGTGCAGGAACGTCAAGTGGCTGCTTCTTGAAAGCCTCGCCCACTACCTGAAATCTTAAACTTGCCATAATAATAACCCCACACCTGCCCTTCACTTCATGAAGAGAGTACTAACCGCCGTGGGATTTGACGGGAATAATTATTATTTGTGTTTGTGTTTATTTTCTTTATGTCTCAAACTCTCAACTTTCAACTTTCATCCCTCATCTCTCAACTTTCAACTTTCAACCTTCAACATTCAACTCTCAACCCTCAACTTTCAACTCTCAACTCTCAACATCAAACCTTCCATTCCTTTATCCTGCGCATAGCCTCCTGACAGTCCTCGCGGTCACCAAAGGCGGTGAGGCGTACATATCCCTCGCCCGCAGGACCGAAGCCCACGCCCGGCGTGCACACTACACCAACGCCGTAGAGCATCTCCTCAAAGAACTTCCATGACGGTGCACCGTGCGGAGTCTTCACCCACAGGTAAGGAGCATTCTTTCCGCCATACACCTCAAAGTCCATCTCGGTAAGTGCATCATGCATCAGACGGGCATTCTCCATGTAATAGTCTATCACCGCCTTAGTCTGCGCCTTGCCCTCCGGCGTGTATGTAGCCTCAGCAGCACGCTGTGAAATGTAGCTCGTGCCATTAAACTTAGTGCACTGTCTGCGCTCCCACAGATGATTCAGCTCCACCTTGTTGCCGTCAAGCGTCATAGCCTTCACATCCTTAGGTATAACGGTGTAACCGCAGCGAATGCCGGTAAATCCAGCCGTCTTGGAATAAGAATGAAACTCGATGGCACATTTCTTAGCGCCACGTATCTCATATATGGAATGAGGAATGTCGTCCTCCCTGATGAAAGCCTCATAGGCCGCGTCATAGAAGATGATGGCATCGTTCTTCAAGGCATAGTCCACCCAACGCTTCAGCTGTTCCTTTGTAAGCACAGTGCCCGTAGGGTTGTTAGGGTAACACAGGTAAATCATATCCACGCGATGGTCAGGAATCTTCGGACAGAAACCGTTCTCTGCGTTGGCAGGCATATATGTGATGTTGCTCCACTTGCCGTCGGTGCATGTACCGGCACGTCCTATCATGGCGTTTGAATCCACATAGACAGGATAGACAGGATCGGTGATACCCACCGAGTTATCCCAGCGCACGATGTCGCCGATGTTACCCGTATCGCTCTTAGCACCATCGTTAACGAATATCTCTGATGCGTCAAGCTTTATGCCGCGAGGAAGGAAATCATTCTTTATGATTGCCTCGCGCAGGAAGTCATAGCCACGCTCCGGACCGTATCCACGGAAGGTATCCTTGCACGCCATCTCTTCAACGGCCTTGTGCATGGCCTCTGTCACAGCCGGCACAAGCGGACGCGTCACGTCGCCTATTCCAAGGCTTATCACTTTAACCTTCGGATGCGACACCTTGTAGGCGTTCACCTTCTTGGCTATGTCGGCAAAGAGATAGTTGCTCGACAGTCGCAGGAAATATTCGTTTACCAATGCCATAGTTTTCTTCTCCTTTTATTATTAATTAGTTTGTTAAAGTTTGCCTTGCTCGCTGTCAGGATCGTATATATACCTTATTATATAATATATAAGACTAGTAATACTTTCGCTGAATGAAAATCAAAATGTTACTTTTTCCTTTCGTTTGCTTGCATTAATCTTTTTCCGAGTGCAAAATTAATACTTTTTGTTTAAATAACAACTAATTTATTATCAAAATAACACTTTTAAATGAACTTTGTTTTGTTTTTGTAAGCAAAAGCTGCGAAATTATGACAATTCACTACATAATCGGTGTTGTTTTCTTTCAGATTGTAAGTTTGCATGGTTTTAACTTTACAAAATGACCGTAAAATATTATCTAATTAATCAAATTGTATTAACTTTGCACTCAGAAAAAGACAAAATGAAACGAAAAGCGCTGAAAAAGTTTCATCTTAACACAACAACACAAACACAACGACACAAATTATCACCAAAGAAAAGAAAGGGCTTTAATTATGAAAAGAATTGAGGCGATTATTCGCAAGACTAAATTTCAGGATGTAAAAGAGGCTTTGCTCAGTTCTGACATCGACTGGTTTGAATACCACGATGTGCATGGCATAGGCCAGAGCCGCCAGGAGAGAGTTTACCGCGGCATCCAATACAGCACAGATGTAATTGAGCGCGTAGCTATAACGATAGTATGCCGCGAACAGTTTGTCGACTCCACCATAAATGCAATAATGGAAGTAGCACATACCGGCAATGTAGGTGATGGACGCATCTTCCTGAGCGACGTGATAGACTGCTTCTCAATACGCACCGGCGAACATGGTGACACAGTATTGGCAGATAAGAAATAACCCTTTAAAAAGATTTGTATTATGATGGATACCATAATGACTATAATGCCCCTCGCAGCAGTAATGGAGGAGGCAAAGGACTATGTAAACGGACTCGACACACTATGGGTGTGCCTCGGTGCCATGTTAGTATTCTGGATGCAGCCAGGCTTCGCACTGGTGGAGGCCGGACTCACACAGTCTAAGAACGCCGCTAACATACTTATGAAGAACTTTGTAGACTTCATGTGCGGCACAGTATTGTTTTGGATCATCGGATTCTCCATAATGTATGGTGCTGGCAACGCTTTCTTCGGATGGGAAGGCTTTACCTTTATCGGCACAGACTCTAATGTTCCTGCAGAATGTACGTTTATCTTCCAGACGGTATTCTGCGCCACTGCCGCCACAATTGTATCTGGCGCCATGGCAGAACGCACCAAGTTCTCTATGTATGTAGTGTTCTCCATACTCATCTCTGCCCTGATATATCCATTGGAAGGCCACTGGTCATGGGGCGGTGGATGGCTCTCTGAGATGGGATTCCACGATTTCGCCGGTTCTACGGTAGTTCACCTGTGTGGTGGCGCATTGGCACTTGCCGGTGCAATAGTACTCGGACCACGAGTAGGAAAGTATGGTAAGGATGGAAAGAGCCGTGCCATACCAGGTCACAACCTCGTACTTTGCGCCCTTGGCGTATTCTGTCTGTGGGTAGGATGGTTTGGCTTTAACCCATGCTCTACAGTAGCTGCCACCGGTTATGCCAACGCAGTAAGCATGTCGCACGTATTCGTAACGACCAACATGGCAGCAGCCACCGGTGGCTTAGCAGCAATGACCTACACATGGTTGTTCGACAAGAAGCCTTCACTGTCAATGGTATGCAACGGTGTATTGGCAGGACTCGTAGGTATCACAGCAGGTTGCGACTGCGTAAGCATTGCATCGGCAGCATTGATAGGCGCCGTAGTCAGCATTGTCATGTGTTTCTCTGTATCTTTCATCGATAAGGTTTGCAAGATAGACGATCCAGTAGGTGCCGTATCTGTTCATGGCGTAGGTGGTTTCCTCGGCACTGTCCTTACAGGTGTGCTTTGCGACCCAGCCATCGATGGCGTGGAGGCAAGCTTCGGCGTTCAGTTGCTCGGTGCGTCTGCAGTGGCAGTATTCGCATTCTGCATCGGCATGATACTCTTTACCGTAATAAAGAAGACACACGGACTGCGCTGCGACCGCATAATAGAAGAGGAAGGCCTTGACGTATATGAGCATGGTGAGGCATGCTATAACTAACAGGCTACGAACTGCATAGGCGTATGCATGCACAATAAAACAAACAGTTCACTCGTTTATTTACAAAAAAAAGATACACATTATGAAGACAATAAAGTTTATAGCTCTTGCCGCCATAGCGCTGGCAGGCTTCACCACCGCATCTGCGGAAGACAAGATAGAAGGATCTGTAAGTGCCGACGTGGTTTCACGTTATATCTGGCGTGGACAGGCTTTGGGCGATGCTGCCATACAGCCATCGGCAGAGTTGGCATACAAAGGGCTTTCGCTCAGCGCATGGGGCAACTTCGGATTCATTGACAAGTACGACGACAAGGAGTTTGACCTCACCCTGTCATACACCGCGAAGGGTTTCACAGTAGGTATAACAGACTATTACTTCTCGTCATACGGGGCCGATAACAAATATTTTGAGTATCGCTCTCACGACACACAGCACGTATGGGAGGCCTTCGTCGGCTACGACTTCGACTTCGCCGCCATCAACTGGTACACTAACATCGCCGGTGCTGACGGTATTAACAAGAGTGGCAAGCGCGCTTACTCATCATATCTGGAACTGAGTGCACCATTCAAACTCGCCACTTGTGATTGGAGTGCCGCTGTCGGTATAGTACCTTATGCAACGTCTTTCTATGGCGACGCCAACGGTTTTGCCGTGACGAACGTCTCATTACGTGCCACTAAGGATATCAAGATTTACAAGAACTTCCGTATTCCTGTCTTCGTCGAGGGTATATGTAACCCAAGCACGAAAAAAGGTTACCTCGTAGCAGGATTTACAATCAAACCATAACACAGAAGCCCTCCCCTACTCTCCCCAACGACAGAGAGTGGGGGGGGATTCTCAACAAACGCAAACTTAACACAAACCAAATAAGATATATAATATGTGTGGAATAGCATGTATATTCGGGATTAAGGAGCAGACACCCGAACTGCGCAAGAAGGCTCTCAGGATGAGCCAGAAAATACGTCACCGCGGTCCTGACTGGAGCGGTATCTACGTGGGCGGCAGTGCCATCCTCGCCCATGAGCGTCTCAGCATCGTCGATCCTGAGTCGGGACAGCAGCCTCTCTTCTCGCCCGACAAGAAGATTGTCTTGGCTGTGAATGGTGAGATTTACAACCACCGCGATATACGCAAGTGGTATGACGGACGCTATGACTTCCAGACAAAGAGCGACTGTGAGGTTATCCTTGCACTTTACCGCGATTGGAAACGCATGGGTTGTGACGACCCTTCATGGATATTCGAGCGTCTGAACGGCATCTTCGCCTTTGCCCTCTACGATGAGGAGACCGACGAATATCTCATAGGTCGCGACCCTATCGGCGTCATACCTCTATATATTGGTCAGGACAAGGACGGCAAGGTGTATGTAGCGTCTGAGCTGAAGGCGCTCGAAGGCTTCTGTGATGAGTATGAGCCTTTCCTGCCAGGACATTATGTCTATGGCTGCAGCTCTGATTCTGCAAGCTCATATCCTAAAACGCCGCTCAAGAAATGGTACACCCGTGAGTGGATGGAGAAGATGCCTGCAGACTGCCAGGGTGAAATTGGCGAAACCGCTGCATTGTCATACAAGGACAGCGTTGAGGCTGTAAAGCAGGGACTGGAGGCTGCGGTGAAGCGTCAGTTGATGTGCGACGTGCCTTACGGCGTGCTGCTCTCTGGCGGACTTGACAGCAGCGTCACGTCAGCCATCGCAAAGAAGTTCTCTGCCCGCCGTGTGGAGAGTGACGGTGAAGAAAAGGCATGGTGGCCTCGTCTGCACTCGTTTGCCGTCGGACTGAAGAGTGCGCCTGACCTTGCCAAGGCCCGTGAGGTGGCTGAGCATATCGGCACCGTGCACCATGAGATAAACTATACAATACAGGAGGGACTGGATGCAATACGTGATGTCATATATTACATAGAGACCTACGACGTGACTACCGTCCGCGCCTCTACGCCTATGTACCTGCTGGCACGCGTCATCAAGTCGATGGGCATCAAGATGGTGCTCTCTGGCGAAGGCGCCGACGAGGTCTTCGGCGGCTACCTCTACTTCCACAAGGCTCCTGACGCGAAGGAGTTTCATGAGGAGACAGTGCGCAAGCTCTCCAAACTGCACCTTTATGACTGCCTCAGGGCCAACAAGTCGCTCAGTGCATGGGGTGTGGAGGGTCGTGTGCCATTCCTCGACAAGGAGTTTCTTGACATTGCCATGTCGCTCAACCCAGAGTACAAGATGTGTCCGGGCAGCGTGATGGAGAAGAAGCTTGTGCGTGAGGCATTTGCCGACCTGCTGCCTGAGAGCGTGGCATGGCGCCAGAAGGAGCAGTTCTCTGACGGCGTAGGCTATTCATGGATTGACACGCTGAAGGAGATTACCTCTGCCGCCGTCACCGACGAGCAGATGGCCCACGCTGCCGAGCGTTTCCCTATCAATACCCCTATGTGTAAGGAGGAATACTACTATCGCTCTATCTTTGAGGAACACTTCCCAAGCGACAGCGCCGCACGTGCCGTGCCTCACGAGGCCAGTGTGGCATGTTCCACCGCCAAGGCGCTTGAGTGGGATGAGGCATGGAAGACCATGAACGAGCCCTCAGGCCGTGCCGTTGCCGGTGTTCATCAGGATGCACTATAGGATTTTCCAGAACCCAATACGCTATTTTTCAGAACCCATATATAATAGAAAACCTCCTCCCGACCTATGCCGGAAGGAGGTTTTTTATGTAGATAGCGTGTTATTATTACAGATTAAAATTTTTCTTGATAGCTTTTCTATGTTTTTCCCAATTATTGTCCCAAGAACATATTCACTATCTGGTTGGCATCAGCCATGGTGATTGCTTTATCACCATTTACATCGGCTGCAGCCACGTTGAAGTTCGCGATGCTTGACGGGTCCGTAGCAAGGAAGTAGTTCACTACCATGTTGGCATCTGCCATCGTTATGCTGCCGTCACCGTTCACGTCGCCGAGGATGACTTCTGAGCTTTCTGCAATAGAGAAATAGAACTTCATTCCATCCTTGTCCTTTCCGAAGTCGATAGTGCTGCCGTCGGTAGTCGTTACCTTGTAATATAACTCAAGCACGTAGCCCTTGCCACTTTCAAGTCCGCTGGTTACGTTCGTGGATAGATTTGAGGCGCTGAAACACATGTAGTGTTCAGTTACGTCCTTGTTATTGTTATAGATGTCGTCGTAACTGGTCAAATCGGCCGTAATGGATGTCCAGTCGCCACCGGTTGCATCATCCTCATAGACTCTATATTTCAGTTTGACATTGTCGATGCTTACGTCGTCGTTGCGTATGAAAGACAGTGAGAAATTGTCTATTGCAAGAGAACTGACTTCACCGGGGTTCCAGCCATAGTAGCGTTCGCGGATAGCATCGCCAGTGTAGGAAGTGCTCCACTGCTCGCCGTTCACCAGCAAACCGAGACCTGCAGTCCCATCCTTGTAGAACTTCACCTTCCAATTCTCGTTTCCACCACCTTGGTACGTGAATTTCACCTTGTAAGTCTCTCCACCGTTGTTGTAGAAGATGTCACTGCCGGCTGAATTCTTGGCTTGTACATAGAACTGGAAAATCCTTGGCTGGCTATCTTCTATTTCCTTTGTAAGTTCAATGCCGTCTCCAAAATCAAGCACCCAGCCTTCTCCGTCTTTGTTCCACTGCAACGGCATGTTTTCCCAGTTATCACTATTCGGAGTTTCATCTGCAGGATTCATGGTTGCAACGAAAACCACATCGCTCACCGTTCCCTGTGTCTGCACCTCCACTTTCTTGATGATCATGGAATTAGTGAATTCAGCGGTAAGGTCTAACATCTGAAAACCCGAAGCATCAAATGACTGTGTGAATTGCTCACCATTATATGATATGGTGAGTTTCATATTGGTGATTACGTCTGTTGATGATGTACCTCCACTGCTACCGCCTCCGTTGTATTGAGTGCCGTTCAGGTAAACGGTGTAATCGTGTCCATTGCTGGTCTTGTAGTCATACCACTGCTGTGCCAATGTTTCTTTGGTGGTATATATAGTCATGCTTCCGCTGTTCGTCGGGAATACGTCGGTACCTATGGTCAACGTGCCATTTACGTTGCAGTAGAACTGCTTCAGCTTGAGGCTGTTTGTCGTGGTTGAAGTGGAGCTTGTTCCGAAACAGTAAGCGGGGATAGTATAGTCTCCTGTAGCGTTAATCTCCAGTACGTTCAGTGCATCGGTAGCATAGCCCCTGAATTGTCCTTCCGACAGCCGGACATCGGTGATGAAGATTTTCTTTATGTTTTCGCAGGCTTCCATCTCTTCTTTGGCCAGTTGTTTAGTGTATTTGCGGAATAACGGTTCCCAATAGTTCTGGTCTGCCAAGTCTTCGGATGTGAAGTAAGCATCCTGAGCTGCGTCCATCGGCGTTATTGTTAGTTGGAATTGTGGGCCCCTGTCAGCCCATTCATACGTATCGAGCACAAACTTCCAGTTGTGCTCTGCGCACTGTCCGGAGAATTTCATGTAGTCATTGCTAATAACAGGTTCGTCAAGCACAATAGCGGCGTATGA